>Ga0114959_10000071_pt1 | contig 90087 bp, 121 predicted proteins | sample C_130625_EF_Meta_FD_87317 | JGI IMG/M metagenome (GOLD analysis project Ga0114959, IMG submission 87317) | Freshwater microbial communities from Lake Croche, Canada to study carbon cycling - C_130625_EF_MetaG | ecosystem: Environmental > Aquatic > Freshwater > Lake | place: Lake Croche, Canada...
AGTACTTAATCCAAATGGCACTGGCATGGTGCAAATTGCTGGTACTTGGACACTACCAAGATCAGCTGGCACTAATGGATATATCCTTACTACAAACGGTAGTAATACTGCTACTTGGTCTGCTCCAGCATCTTCTAGTCTTTCACTTGCTGCTGGATCTGGTTCTGGCACTGTTTCTACTGGTGGCACATTAACTATTTCTGGTGGTAATGGTATTACCACATCAGTTAGTGGTTCAACATTTACAATTTCTTCTATCGGTGCTGGTGGTTATACTTCTACTGCAACTGGTGGAACAACTACTACTTTAACATCTTCTAGTTCTGCGAACCAATTTTTTACTGGCTCAACTACTCAAACTGTTAAATTACCAGATACATCTACTCTAACTATTGGTCAAGAGTATTATATCACTAACCAAAGTACTGGTGCTTTAACTATTCAAACATCAGCTGCTGGTGCAATTACTACTGTTCCTGCAGGTGCTGGTGCTGTATTTACCGTTGCTTCAACTAGTGCTCAAACTTGGGTAACTGAATTTAATGGTGCCACTACCGTAACTGGTTCTGGTTCATTAGTTCTTTCTACTGGTGCAACACTTAACCAACCATCGTTTGTTGGTCCAAGTTTTTCTTCTATCTCTAATAGTGGTGTACTAACATTACCTAGTAGTGGTAATGATACTATTGTTGCTAGAACTACTACTGATACACTAACCAACAAGTCGATTAGTTTTGGTTCTAACACCATTACCATGACTTCTGCGCAGTTAGCCACTGCGGTTTCTGATGAGACTGGTACTGGTGTACTAGTATTCGGTACTAGCCCAACACTATCTGCTCCAATCTTTTCTACTATTGTAAATACTGGTACATTAACTTTACCAACTTCTACAGATACTTTAGTTGGTCGTGCAACAACTGATACATTTACGAACAAGACTTTTGATACTGCTGCAACAGGCAACGTATTTAAAATCAATGGCACTACGCTTACAGCTGTAACTGGTACTGGTGCAGTTGTTCTTGCCACTAGTCCAACTCTAACAACACCTACTCTTGGTGTTGCAACTGCTACTAGTATTAATAAAGTTGCATTTACTACTCCTGCAACTAGTGCAACACTGGCACTTGCTGATGGTAGTACTCTTGCTACTGCTGGTGCTTATAGTATAACTCTAACTGCCACAGGAACTACTGGTGTTACTTTACCAACAAGTGGCACATTAGCAACTCTTGCTGGTTCTGAAACACTAACTAATAAAACTCTATCTACTGGTGTAACTTATAATGGTAACACTATTGGTGTTGCTTATGGTGGTACTGGAACATCTAATGGTTCTATAACTGGTACTGGTGCGCTATCGTTCACTGCTGGTGGTACAAATACTAATATTAACTTGGTACCAGTTGGAACTGGTACTGTTGATGTGGCAAATGCTCGTATTACTTCAGTTGCAACTCCAACTCAAGCAACTGATGCAGCAACTAAAGGTTATGTTGATGCTGTTAAACAAGCACTGGATATCAAAGATTCAGTTCGTGTTGCCACTACTGCTAACTTAACTGCAACTGCTTCTGGAACTGGTGCTGGTAAAACACTTACTAACTCTGGAACACAAGCTGCACTAACTATTGACAGTATTGTTTTAGTTGTTGGTAATCGTGTTTTAGTTAAGGATCAAACTACTCAATCAGATAATGGTATCTATACTGTTACCGCTGTTGGTTCTGCTTCTGTAAACTGGGTATTGACTCGTGCAACTGATGCTGATAACTCTCCAACTGGTGAAGTTACTCCAGGAATGTTTACTTTCGTTGAAGAAGGTACTGTTGGCGCAGACAATGGTTATGTTCTTACAACAGACGGCACTGTAACAATTGATACAACTGCTTTAACATTCGTTCAGTTCTCTGGTGCTGGTTCTGTTATCGCTGGTGATGGTTTAACTAAATCTGGTAATACTCTAAACGTAGTTGGAACTACAAACAGAATTTTAGTTAATGCTGACTCTATTGATATTTCTTCAAGTTATGTTGGTCAGTCTTCAATTACAACTCTTGGTACTATTACTACTGGTACTTGGAATGGTTCTGTAATTGGTGCTACTTATGGTGGTACTGGTATTAATAATGGCAGTTATACTATTACTCTTGGTGGTAATATTTCTACTGCTGGTTCATTAACTACTGCTGGTGCTTACGCTACAACATTAACTACAACTGGTAATACTTCTGTTACTCTGCCAACTGCTGGTACTCTTGCTACTTTGGCAGGAACTGAATCACTAAGCAATAAAACAATTACTGCTTCTAGTTTCTCTGGCACTACTCTTGCAGCTTCTGGTTTAGTAACACTTACTAATACTACTGATGCTTCTGCTCTTGGTACTGCTGGTGTTGTTACTTCTGGTGGTTTGTCAGTTGCAAAAACAATTTATGTTGGTTTAAATATTACTGGTGCTGGTGCAGCTACTTCAACTTTGGATGGTTTCCAAATTGATGGCGGTACATACTAACTAAATACATTATAATATTGGGGATTTTTATCTCCAATTAACCTTTTTAGGAATATGAATGAGTAATAAAGTCTTACTCAAGAAGTCGTCTGTAGTGGGCAAAGTCCCAGCAACGTCTGACTTGGATTACGGAGAAATAGCATTAAATTATGCTGACGGATTACTGTATTATAAAACTGCAAATAATTTAATCCAATCTTTTGCGTCTAGTAATTCTAATGTAACATTAACTGGTTCGCAGACCTTAACAAATAAGACTTTAACTAGTCCTACAATTAATGGTGCGACTGAAAATAATGTTACATTAACTGGAACAGTTACTGCTGGTGGTGTTACTGGTACTTCTGGTTATGTTTTAACTTCTACTGGATCTGGTGTTCAGTGGTCTGCTGCGGGATCTTCGTACAGTTTACCAACTGCAAGCACTACAACGCTTGGTGGTGTTAAAGTTGACGGCACCACTATTACAATTGATGGCAGTGGTGTTATTAGTTCTGCGGGTGGATCTGGTGGTTTTATTGCTGTAATAACAAGACTTAGTGGTAATATTTCTCTAAATATTTCAGGTATTTTATCTGTTTACGCTAGAAATAATAATATTGTTCAGGTGGTAGCTTAATTATGGTCGCTTCAGTAAATCGTTTTCCGTTAGTAGTCGATTCAACTACTAAAAAAATTGAAGAATTACCGAATGGTGATAATTTAGATTTAACTGGTAGTGGTATCTCTGCAGTTAGAGATATTATATCAGAAACTAATAACACATATTCTTTAGGTAGTTCTAGTTATCAGTGGCAAAATTTATGGCTTGGTAGTTCTATTAGTTCTAATAGTTCATCGGTCAATTTATTAAATACCACAGTAACTACTTTAAATATTGGTGGTGCTGCAACTACAGTAGGTATTGGTGCCAACTCTGGAACAACAACTGTTAATAATGATTTAACAGTTCAAGGAAATTTAGATGTTAAGGGAACTGTCTCTTTCATCGAATCTACTACCACTCAGGTATTAGATAAGAATTTAGAATTAGGTAAAGTTGCTAGTCCCACAGATACTACTGCTGATGGCGGTGGTATCAGTTTATTGGGAACTACTACTAAGACATTTAATTGGTATCAAAATACCAGTGCATGGACCAGCAGTGAGAAACTTTCCCATCAAGGTTTAGTTCCAACTACAGGAACTGAAATTGATCAGATTAAGAGTATAACAAAGTCTTTGACTTTAACGACTGATTGGCAAGATACTGGAATTGGTTATGCAGATTTAGCAACAGGTACGTATTTAATACAGTTGTTTGCTAATGATACTGGTGCAGGTGGTACAAGTACGAATGAGTATTATTCAGGAACCCTTAGTTGGTATGCTGGAACTACGAATTCTTCAGTAGCATTACCAACTGATGAAATACCACTACACAGAGCAGGTGCTTCTTCTGAGGGTGGTTTGTATTTAAGAACGTATAGATCTACTTCTGGATCAGGAACTAATTTAAAATTGCAAATTTATGCAAATTTAGCAAACTCATCTGCATCAAATTACGTGTTTAAATTCAGAAGAATGATGTAACATAAATAAAAGAAACTAGAGGAGTTTTCAAATGGCATTTAAGATAAAAGACGGTCTGCGAATTGGTACAGTAGATGTATTCAATAACGCTGGAGCATTGCTGGTTAGCGCAGGAACATCCAGTAAAGCAACTAATTTAGCTGGTGGTAATGGTACAACATTATTAGGTTCTTTACCATATCAAAGTGGTACAGATACAACTAGTCTGTTAAGTCCAAATACAACATCATCAATTAGAGTTCTTACACAAACTGGTGATGGTACTAATGGTGCTGCTCCAGTATGGACTGCTTCAACTGGTACTGGCTCTGTTGTTTTTGCAACTAGCCCTTCGCTTACAACTCCTACTCTTGGTGTTGCTTCTGCCACTAGCATCAACAAAGTAGCATTTACTACTCCAGCCACTGGTTCTACTTTAACCATTGCCGATGGTAAAACTCTTACTGCTTCAAATACATTAACATTCACTGGTACTGACTCCTCTTCTGTCGCTTTTGGTACTGGTGGTACTGTTGCTTATACTTCAAACAAACTTTCTGTATTTGCTGCAACTACTTCAGCAGAACTTGCTGGTGTTATCTCCGATGAAACTGGTACTGGTGTACTAGTATTCGGAACTGCTCCAACTTTCACTACTAGTATCGATGGTGGTGCAACTTTTGGTGCATTTGCTTCTTCTACAGCATTAACACTTGGTTATACTGGCACTGCTGCTAATACTACTAATATTGCTACTGGTGCTACTGCCAGCGCAACTACCAAAACTATTAACATTGGTACTGGCGGTGCAGCTGGTTCCACAACTAACGTAAACTTAGGTTCTGCTTCTGGTGGTACTGTTACTGTTAATAATGATATAACAGTTACTGGTAATTTAACTGTAAATGGTACAACAACTACTGTAAATTCAACAACAGTTACTGTTGATGATATTAATATTGAATTAGGTTCTATTGCTTCTCCTACAGACAGTACTGCCAATGGTGGTGGTATTACTCTTAAGGGTACTACTGATAAAACTATCACTTATGATAATACAAATACTCAGTGGACATCTAACCAAGACTGGAACATTGCTTCTGGTAAAGCATTTAAGATTAACAACACTTCAGTACTTAATGCTACAACATTAGGTTCTGGTGTTACTGGTTCTTCTCTTACTTCTGTTGGTACTATCGGTACTGGTGTTTGGCAAGGTACTGTTGTTGGTCCAACTTACGGTGGTACTGGTGTTAATAATGGATCTAACACATTAACTCTGGCAGGTAACGTATCTCACGCTGGCTCATTTACTCAGACATTTACTGCTACTGGTAATACTTCGGTAACTCTACCAACTACTGGTACTCTTGCTACTTTAGCTGGAACTGAAACACTAACTAATAAGTCTTTCAATAGTGCTATTAACTATCAAGCGTCTGCAGTTACTGTTGCCAATGATAACGTCGTACAAGCAACTGTTGCTACTACTTCAGCAACTACTGTTGATTCATGGGCTAAAGCAACTTATCGCTCTGCCAAATATTTGGTACAAGTTACTCAAGGTTCTAACTATCAAGTTAGCGAAATCATGGTTATCCAAGACGGCACTAATACATACATGACTGAATTTGCAGTCATTGAAACAAATGGTGTATTGTGCACGTTTACAAGCAGTATTGTTAGTGCTAACGCTGTGTTAACAGTAACAATGGCATCGGCAACTTCAGCAACTATTAATATCCAGCGTACTCTGTTGGTTGTTTAATGTTGTTTTAATATGGGGACTGCTTAAGCAGTCTTCATTTCGTGGAAAATGAAACGAAATGGCAAACGAATTTAAAGTCAAAAATGGTCTGATATTATCATCAGGCTCTCTTACTCTTCCTGGAACACTGGTTGTCGGTGGTACTGCAGGAACATCAGGTCAATATCTCCAATCAACAGCTACAGGTTTACAGTGGGCTTCTATCACTGGTGGAACATCTATTTCCCAAGCCAATAGTTCTATTGCTGTGGTAGATAGTGGGGTTGGAACAATTACAACTACGGTAGATGGAACAGTTGTTCAAACTGATTCTGTTTCTGGTTCTGCGTTTTCTGGTGTTCCAACTGCACCAACTGCAGCTGCAGGAACTTCTACAACGCAAATTGCCACTACATCATTTGCAGCTACTGAGGCTCTTAACAAAGCAGTGGCAATGTCAATCGCACTAGGATAATTATATGGCAGTCACTTCAAGAGATGGATTAAAACAATATGCTCTAAGAGCATTGGGTGCACCTGTGCTTGAGATTAACGTAGATGATGATCAGGTCGAAGATCGTATTGATGAAGCATTAGATTATTGGAGACTATACCACTACGAAGGTATAGAACAAATCTATCTAAAACAACAAATTCGTGCATCAGAAATTACATTATCTACATCAGTTGCGGGTACATTTGTTCTTGCTGAAAAAATAACTGGTGCAACTTCTGGTGCTATTGCAGAAGTATGTAGAGAATCCACTAGAACTTCTACTGGTACTTTGTTATTAGTTCGAAATGTTACTGGTACATTTATAGCTGGAGAGGCTATTGCAGGTTCTTCTGGTCATGTAGCCACATTAAGTTCAATCACTTTACGTGAATATGATAATCGTTATGTTGAAATTCCAGATTATGTCTGGGGTGTCACAAAGATTCTATCTGTGGGTCAAGCATCTTCTTCAAAGAATATCTTTGATTTACAGTATCAGTTACGTCTAAATGACTTGTATGATCTAACATCAACTTCTTTAATCTATTACAAAACTGTAATGAGTCATTTGGCTCTATTAGATTTTGAGTTAAATGGTCATCAAGGATTCCGCTTTAATCGTATGTCAAATCGTCTTTATCTAGACGCTAACTGGCAAACAGATTTTATTCTTGGCGATTACATTATCGTTCAAAGTTATCGTGCAATGGATCCAACAACATGGTCTAAAGTCTATAACGAGCCATGGTTAAAACATTATGTTACTGCTTTAATTAAAAAACAATGGGGCACTAATCTTAAAAAGTTTAGTGGTCTACAACTTCCAGGTGGAGTTACACTTGATGGTGATAAACTATACGCTGAAGCAACAGAAGAAATAAAAGAATATGAAGACGAATTAATGAACAAGTCTGCACCCTTAGATTTTTTCATGGGATAATTAATGTCTCGTAATGTATACTTTACTAATGGAACTGGGTCTGAACAATTATTAATTGAAGACCTCATCATAGAATCTTTAAAGATCTATGGTCAGGATTTCTTTTATATTCCAAGAACACTAGTTTCCAAAGATGAAATTCTTGGCGAGGATCGTCTTTCTCAATTTAAGTCTTCATTTCCAATTGAAATGTATTTTGAGAATGTAGATTCGCTTGATGGTCAAGGTGCATTTATTCAAAAGTTTGGTCTTATGATGGAACAGTCAGCTACATTGGTAGTTGCAAAAAGACGTTGGGATCAACTTGTTGGTCGTTATGGTGTTACACAAATTTCATCTCGTCCAAATGAAGGTGATCTACTTTACTTCCCTCTAACAAAAGGTATGTTTGAAATTAAGTTTGTCAAACATCAAGATCCATTTTATCAACTTGGTAAACTTTATGTTTACAAATTACAAGTTGAATTGTTCCAGTACTCTTCAGAAAGAATTGATACTGGTATCTCTGAAATTGATGCCTTTGAAACTCTCAAAACATTCAGCACCAATACTACAAGAAACAACACTGGTTATGTAACTCATATTAATGTAACAAATCAGGGATCTGGATATTCCAGTGCTCCAGCAGTTACATTCTCATCAGGTAAAGCAACTGCTACTGCTAATCTTGGTTCTGGAACAACTGCTGGCAAAGTTATTTCTATTACTGTTACTGATGGTGGAACAGGTTATGCATCTGCTCCAGTGATTACAATTGCAGCACCACCAAGTGGAATAACTGCCATAGCAACTGCATTTATTGATATTGATATTGATAAAACAGAATCTTACGGTGACAATAATAAATTTAAAACTCAAGGCGCAGATGTTTTGTTTAGCGTCGCCAATCCATTTGGTGAAGTAGATATCACAAAGAATACTGAATAATGTTAAACAATAATGTATATTATCACGGAATAATTCGTAAGTGCATCGTAGGATTCGGCACTCTATTCAGCGACATCTATATCGATCGTCGTGAAGGCGATTCTGTAACTGGTAATGTTATTCAACGATTACAAGTACCACTTGCATATGCTCCAAAAGAAAAATGGGTAGTTCGTTTAGATCAAGATCCAACATTAGAAAACCACACTTACGTTTCACTACCAAGAATGTCATTTGAAATTATTGGTTACAACTACGATCCATCACGCAAAGTAAATCGTATGCAACAATTGAAGTGTGGTGACGGCACTGGTTCAGTATCAACCATGTATACTCCTGTTCCGTATAACTTGGACTTATCACTATACATTCTGACTAAAACTCAAGAAGATGGTCTACAAATTCTTGAACAAATCCTTCCAACATTTACACCTGAATATACATTATCAATTAATGTAGTTCCAGACATGAATGTTAAGATTGATGTGCCTATTATTTTAAATAGTGTATCAGTTCAAGACGACTATGATGGTGACTTTCAAACTCGCAGATTTGTAACACATAGTCTTAGTTTTCAAATGAAGGTAAACTTATTTGGACCAATCGCAGGACAAAATGTTATACAAACTGTCAATGCAAATATTGGTGAGAATGAAAACTTTAATAATCCAAACAGAGTTTACGCTGCAACAGGTGATGTTACTACTGCAACTGTTAATACGGAGAGTTGGCTGGACGGATTTTAATTATGGCTGAAATTTATAATTCAAACTCCAACCTTAAAGCAGCTGGAGTTACTGTTGACTTTACACCTGAAGATGTAAAAGAGTACATGAAGTGTGCGGCAGATCCGCTATACTTTATTGAAACTTACTGTTACATTGTTACACTAGATCATGGTCTACAGTTGTTTAAATTGTATGACTGCCAGAAAAACAAATTAAATATTATACATAATAATCGTCGTGTGATTCTTATGGAAGGTCGTCAGCAAGGTAAGACAACTACCTCTGCAGCCTACATTCTTTGGTATACGATTTTTCAAGCCAACAAAACTGTGGCTATCCTTGCGAACAAAGCAACTGCTGCACGTGAGGTTTTAGATCGTTATCAAATAATGTACGAGTTGCTACCAAAGTGGATGCAACAAGGTGTTACTACTTGGAACAAAGGTGACATTGAACTAGAGAATGGTTCAAAGGTATTCACTGCTGCAACAGGTAAGTCTGGTATTCGTGGTAAATCTGTAAACATGTTGTATGTTGACGAAGCAGCGATTATTCCAAACAACGTGGCAGAAGAATTCTTTACTTCAGTTTATCCTACGATTTCCGCTGGTCAGACTACTAAAATTCTACTGTCATCAACTCCACTTGGTTATAACCACTTCTGGAAGTTTTGGACAGACGCTGAAAAAGGTAGAAATGGATTCGTTAATCTATTCATACCATATTGGGAAATTCCAGGTCGTGATGAAGCATGGGCTGCAGAACAAAAAGCCCAGCTCGGTGAACTTAAATTTACTCAAGAGGTTCTTTGTAACTTCTTGGGTTCTTCTCTCACTCTAGTTCGTGCAGATACAATTTCTAGAATGAGTCCAGATACTATCGTCCACCAGAAAGATGGGTTGGATGTATATGTAAACCCACAGGCTGGTCATACTTATTGTATGGTCTGTGACGTGGCAAAAGGTGTTGGTGGGGATTATTCAGCATTCCAAGTTATTGATATCACAGAGGTTCCATACAGAATCGTTGCAAAGTATCGTAATAATGAAATTAGTCCGTTACTCTATCCAAACGTAATTTACAAAATTGGAAAAGAGTATAACCAAGCATGGGTATTATTGGAAATTAACATCTCGGAACAGGTTGCTCACATCCTATATTCTGAGATGGAATACGAAAATATATTGATGGTTACAAGACACGCTATGGGGCAAACAGTCTCTGGTGGTTTTGGTGGTGGTAAAACACAGTTGGGTGTCAATACCGATAAAAAGATTAAAAGGATTGGGTGTCATAACTTTAAAGCACTCGTTGAGGAAAACAAACTTATTATTAATGATGCGGATACGATTTCAGAAATCTCTACTTTTATTGAGAAAAAAGGATCTTATGAAGCAGATGAAGGGTATCACGACGATTTGGTAATGCCATTAGTTCTATTTGGATGGCTCACTACTAACTCTTATTTCAAAGACCTAAATAATGTTAATCTACGAAATATCATGTACGCTAAGCAAATGCTGGCGATCGAAGAAGAATTAACACCTTTTGGGTTCTATGACGATGGGCAACCTGAGAAGGCTCCATTGAACTTCTAGAAATCGTGTAAAAACTAAATAAAAGGTAGACATGAATTTTGTCTAGGTAAACTTATTAACAAGGAGAATTACAATGCCGTTTCAATTATCTCCAGGCGTTGCAGTCGTAGAAAAAGATTTCACATCAATCGTTCCAGCCGTTGCCACTTCTATTGGTGCATTTGCAGGTTCGTTTGGCTGGGGTCCAGTAATGGAACCAACTACAGTTAGCTCTGAGAACGAATTAGTTCGTCGCTTCGGAAAACCTACTGATAGTAACGCAGATTCTTTCTTTACAGCAGCAAACTTCCTATCATATACAAACAACTTATTACTAGTTCGTGCAGACGCAACTGGTCTTAAGAATGCAGTTGCTTCTGGAACTGCTCTTAAAATTAAAAACACCGAGACATATTTGGCTTCTTATGCTTCTGGTCAAGCATCAGTTGGTGAATGGGCTGCAAAGTATCCAGGTACACTAGGAAATTCTTTACAAGTTTCTATGTGTGATGCGGATTCATTTAGCACTTGGGCATTCAAAGACTACTTTGATGGCACTCCAGGAACTTCTACATACGCTACTTCAAATAACTTTACTATCGGTAATGATGAACTACACATTATTGTTATTGACCAAGATGGTCTTTTAACTGGTACTGTTGGTACAGTTCTAGAAAAATTTGCATTCGTTTCAAAGGCATCTGATGCTAAGAAATCTGATGGTACAAATAACTACTACAAAGATGTAGTAAATTCTCGTTCACAGTATATCTACTGGATGGATCCAACTACTACAGTTGCAACTGGCGGTAGTGCATGGGGAACAAGTTTTGCTTCTTTAAATCCTAGCGCAACAGTTACTGGTGTTGCTATTAGTAGCACTTCTGGTGCATTTACTTGTAGTGCTGCCACTTTGGCTGTTGGTGATAAGATCACTATCACTGGTACATTAGGTGGTACTGGAACTATTACTGGTTATACAACTGGTACTGTTTATAAAGTTTCTGCTGTTACTGGTACTTCACCAAGCGTGACTGCATTCACATTAACTACTGTTTCTGGTTCTGCTATCGTTACTACTACTGGTACTCCAACAGGATTAACATATACAAATACACCATACTTCAAGTCAATGTCTGCTGCAGTTACATCATCACTAACTGGTGGTGTTGACGATTTTGCTCCAACTGATTCTGATAAACAAAACGCTTTTGCTTTATTTGCAAATGCTGAATTGTATGATGTCAGCCTAGTTATGTTGGGTAAAGCATCTGCTGCAACTGCAACTTATGTTATCAATAACATCGCTGAAGTTCGTTTAGATTGCGTAGCGTTTATCTCTCCACAAGATACATCTTCTGGTGATGTAATTATCGGTAGCGACTCAACTGCTTCTACTGCTATCACTACTTACCGTGATGCTCTTCCATCTAGCTCTTATGCTGTTATGGATACTGGTTACAAGTATCAATACGATCGCTACAATGACAAGTATCGTTATATCCCATTGAATGGTGATGTTGCTGGTCTATGTGCTCGTACTGACTACACGAATGACCCATGGTTCTCTCCAGGTGGTTTAAATCGTGGTCAAATCAAGAATGTTGTTAAGTTGGCATTCAATCCAAACAAAACACTTCGTGATACTCTTTACAAGAAGGGTGTTAACCCAGTTGTTACATTCCCAGGAGAAGGTACTGTTCTGTTCGGTGACAAGACTCTATTGGCTAAGCCAAGTGCATTTGATCGTATCAATGTGCGTCGTCTATTCATCGTTATGGAAAAGGCGATTGCAACTGCTGCTAAATTCCAGTTGTTCGAATTCAACGATGGATTTACTCGTGCACAGTTCAAGAACTTAGTTGAACCATTCCTACGTGACGTACAGGGTCGTCGTGGTATTACTGATTTCGTTGTTAAGTGCGATGAGTCTAACAACACAGGTGAAGTTATCGATCGTAACGAATTCGTTGCTGATATCTTCGTTAAGCCAAATCGTTCTATCAACTTTATCACTCTCAATTTCGTTGCTGCTCGTTCTGCGATTAACTTCTCAGAAATCGGTGCGTAATTCAAGATAAATAAAGAAAAGAACAAGGAGAATTAAATGGCAAATATTGCTGATTTCAAAGCGCAGATGATTGGTGGCGGTGCTCGCCCTAATCAATTCCGTGTTGAACTTTCATTCCCATCTTATGTTACATTGGGGGTAGTTGCTGGTGCTCGTGCACAGTTTTTGTGTAAGGCTGCTCAACTACCTGCTTCCACTATCGAAACTTTACCAGTTCTTTATCGTGGTCGTCCAGTTAACTTTGCTGGTGAAAGAACTTTCCAACCATGGACTGTGACAGTTTACAACGATACCACTTTTGGTATCCGTAATGCACTAGAGCAATGGCAATCTGGTATTCAGAACTATAACACTACTAATGGTCGTGTTAATCCTACTGACTATCAAGTTGACTTGAACGTGCACCAATTAGATCGTAATGGTGCAATTATTAAGAGTTACAAATTCGTTGATGCTTTCCCAACTACAATTTCTGCAATTGGTTTAGATTACGAACAACAAAATGCAATTGAACAGTTTGATGTAGAGTTCCAATACAACTTCTTTACATCTGCTACTGGTGCAGCTTCTGGCTTTGGTGTTAGTGTTGGTATTGACACTCCAGTTGGTAGTTTCCCGCTTTAATAATTAACTGAGGTTTTTACATAATGCAGATATTTGGGTTTGAAATAAAACGCAAGCAGGACGAGACACTACCTAGTGTAGTGCCTCCTTCAGCACAAGAAACAGGCGCAACCGTAGTAAACACTGGTGTAAATGCTGGTGGCTACTACGGTATGGTCATGGATCTTGAAGGTGTCATTAAAAACGAAAACGACTTAATCCGTCGTTATCGTGAAGTTGCTCAATATAGTGATTGTGATAATGCAATTGAAGATATCATTAATGAAGCAATTGTAGCTAATGAAGAAAGAACATCAGTTGAAATTATTTTAGATGATGTTAAAGTTTCTTCTAGTATCAAAACTAAGATAAGAGAAGAATTTAATAATATTCTTCGCATTCTTAAGTTTAACGAAAGAGCGCATGAAATCTTCCGTAGCTGGTATGTTGATGGAAGATTATATTATCAAATTCTTATTGACGAATCAAATATTAAACAGGGTATTGTAGAATTACGTTACATTGACCCTCGTAAAGTTCGTCGTATTAAAAATATTAAGAAAGCAAGAACACCACAAGGTGTTGAAGTTGTACAAGAAGTAGAAGAATACTATCTTTACAATGACAAGGGTATCACTGAGCAAACAACGCATGGTGTTAAACTTGGATTAGATTCAGTAGTCTATGCACCTTCAGGTTATGTAGACTCAAATACTGGAATGGCAATGTCTTATCTACATAAGGCAATCAAACCAGTAAATCAATTAAAGATGATTGAAGATTCTTTAGTCATCTATCGTATTAGCCGTGCACCTGAACGCAGGATTTTCTATATCGATGTGGGTAATTTACCTAAGTTGAAAGCAGAACAGTATGTAAATGATATCATGAACAAGTTCCGTAACAAGATTGTTTATGATGCAACTACTGGTGAAACACGTGACGATCGTCGTCATCTTTCAATGATGGAAGATTTCTGGATGCCACGTCGTGAGGGTGGTAAGGGTACTGAGATTACTACACTTCCAGGTGGTCAGAATTTAGGTGAGATTCAAGATATTGAATACTTCCAGAATAAACTTTATCATGCATTGAATGTTCCAATTAGCCGTATGCAACAGCAACAAGGTTTTAGTATTGGTCGTTCAACAGAGATTTCTCGTGATGAAGTTAAGTTTAATAAATTTATTGTCAGACTACGTAAGAAATTTAGTATATTGTTCTCGCATGCGTTGAGAGTTCAGTTAATCTCTAAAGGTGTTATCCGTCCAGATGAGTGGGATGATATTCAGTTCAATATTAAATATGATTATCTTGAAGACAATCATTATAGCGAACTAAAAGATTCTGAGATTCTACAACAAAGAATGGGATTGTTACAGTTAATGGATCCATACATTGGTAAATATTACTCAATGGAATGGGCTCGTAAGAATGTTCTACACCTCGATGAAAAAGATATCAAAGAGATGGACAAACAGATTGAGAACGAAAAAGATCAAATGCTTGCACAAGCAGATATGCAAGGACAGATGCAATTGGCTATGCAGCAACCGCAAATGGATGCGCAAGCACAGCAACAACAGGCAATGCAACAGCAACAGGCTGCACAACCTCAGCAAGATCAGGGTGCTCCTGATCAACAAACAGCTGATGCTGAAGCAGAACAAGATGCTGGGCAAGATACAGATACGCAGCAAAGTAAAGGGAAAGTTACCAAATTAAAAACTGGTACTTGGCCAAATTAATAGGAGAATATTATGAGTGAAACAGTACAAAATTTAGTCCAAGCAATTCAGGCTGGCGATGCACTTGAAACAGAAAATGCGTTTACAAATGCAATGGCAGAAAAGTTATCTGCTAGATTAGATACAATGCGCCAAGATGTTGCGCAGGGTATGTTTGCACAACAAGCAGAGCCAATCGCTGAACCTACTACGGAAGAATAAAGGGATAAAGATGTCAGACTTAATCAATAAAACTTTGCAGGTAATGGAGTCTAATGAGACCTCTAATATTTTCACTGAGGCTGCATCGAAACCATCACTTGGTAAATTAGCTGCAGATCATTATGAACATGGGGCTGCAGGTAATAAAACAAAATCACAAGCTACATTGTCTAAAATAGAACAGCATCATGGAAAAGAAACTGCAGCTGCAGTGGCGCAACATACAAATCATGCATATTCAGTAGATAATACTTCTGGTGGAGCTAAAGTACCAAAACATTTTCATAGTGATTTTGTAAATAAACATTTGGGTGGTAAAGATTCAGCAGAACATACTGCATATAAAACCCAAAGCGCAAAACATTATAATGATGATGCTGGCCACGCAACAAATTCTAATTGGAACGAGCACGCATAATGCGTTACTACGAATTTACAAAATCTCTAAAACGATCTGATGTCGTTGAAAGCGTCAGATCCTATCTTCAGTTAATCGAAAGAACTGAAGATGGTAAGGTTTTGATAAATGGTATTGAAACAGAATTTACGAGTTTAGAAGAAGCAAGACAATACATTAAACAAGACTATATTTCACATCAGTTAGAAGAACAAGTATCAAAAGACTTATACGAGGAACTATCAGAACATACTGTCGCAAATATTATTAAAGAATATCACGATATTAAAGTTACCGATACATTAATCGAAAATTATATAAAACTTGCTTCTTCTCACATGTTTAGTGTAGACCCAGTTGTTCAAGGTATTCGTTCTCTTAATAAACTGGACAGATTGGTTGAGGGTAAATTGCACTATGTTCTTAATGATGAGTCAATTGTAACTATTGACGAGCGTACCCAAGTGCGCCTAAATAACTTATTAGATAATCAAACAGAAATTATTGAGTATATGAGAGAGTCAAAAGAGAACTTCTTTCATGTGCTTACAAAATTAGAGGAACAATAAGATGGCGATGACTATCACGACATTAAAGAATACCAATCAGGAAACTGTGATTCACTTCACATCTTCCTTAGCAGAGTCTGGCACTATTACTATTGCCAACTTAACTGCTACTACTCAAGCAAGAAATAGCGATACACCTGTAGTTAATATTGTTAAATACAGTATTGTTGGTGAACTGGCTTCAAAAGTTTCAATTCTTCGTAATAGTAAAATTGTGCTTGTATGCGCACCAGAGAATGCTCCTTATGCTGAATTCAATGCATGGGGTATTCCAGTAACAAATGACAATACTTATGACATCGTTATTACTAATGGTGCTGCAAAAGATGTTTCTGGTTTCCTAGTTCTCCGTAAAATTGCTGGCTGGTCTACTAAAGTTGAGAATGCTACTTACGGTGCTTATGACGATCCAACTCGTGTTGGTGCTTCTACCACATTAAGTGGTTCTCCAGATAAGGCATAATCATGAGACTAATTAGAGAAGTTTTCGAACAAACAAATACCATTGTTGAGTCTAAACTTGGCAAAGGAAAAGAATATTTTATTGAAGGAATCTTTCTTCAATCTGAACTGAAAAATCGTAATGGTCGTATGTATCCAGAATCAATTATGGATAATGAAGTAGGTCGTTACATTAAAGAATCTGTCGAAAAGAATCGTGCTTATGGCGAACTCGGTCATCCAGATACTCCTTCCATTAACTTGGATCGTGTATCTCACATGATTGTTAGTTTACGCAAAGAAGGTACTAACTACATCGGCAAAGCGAAGATTCTAGAAACCCCAATGGGTCAAATTGCACGTGGTCTTTTAGATGGCGGTGCAAACCTTGGAGTATCTAGCAGAGCACTAGGTTCCCTTCAAACAAATAACGAAGGTGTTCAAATTGTTCAAGACGATTTTATGCTGTCCACTGCAGCTGACATCGTTGCCGATCCGTCTGCTCCAGATGCGTTCGTGAGAGGTATTATGGAGTCAAAAGAGTGGGTCTTTGTTGATGGAAAGTTTGTGGAACAACATATTGAGGAAGCGAAGCGTTCTATTCGCAAGGCTTCTTCACGAAATCTAGAGGAAGCCAAGATTTATGCTTTCCAAAAGTTTCTGAGTAAAATCAGATAAATAATAAATAATCTAATAGAACTATCCAGTTACAGGAGAAAACGATGTCAATCGAACAAAAAATCGCTGAAATTTTGGCTGAGTCTAAGAAACTAGACGAATTCAAAGTACACGGCACAGAAGGTGGTATGGACTCAGGTAAAGACGGAGCAAAGGCTGGTGATCAGTCTCCAATCCGTGATGCATCTAATAATGTACCAACTAGCAACCCAGCACAAAATGCAGACAATGATCGCAATGATGTAAAAGATCAAAACGATGCAGAGAATGCACCTGCTAAGAAATCTAACCCTGCTACTGCTAAAGCAGTTGCTGGCGACCAAGCAGTCATTCGCACAGGCACTAGCGTTAAAGAAGATGTTGATGCATTATTGAATGGTGAAGAACTATCTGAAGAGTTCCGTGCTAAAGCAGAAACTATTTTCGAAGCAGCTGTTATGACTCGTGTTAAGTCAGAAGTTGCTCGTATTGAAGAAGAATTCGAAGCAAAACTCCAAGAGAGCGTTGCACAGAATGTAGAGGGAATTGTTGAGCAAGTTGATGGATACCTCGGTTATATTGCCGAGCAGTGGATGACACAGAATGAAATTGCCCTAGAGCGTGGTATGAAATCCGATATTCTTGAAGGTTTCATTGGCGGTTTGAAGAATTTATTTGAAGAGCACTATATCGATATTCCTGAAGAGAAATTCGATGTGCTTGGCGAAATGGAATCTAAAATCGATGAATTGGAAGCAAAACTTAACGAACAAGTTGCAGCTAATATTGAACTAAGCAAGACTCTTGCTGAAAGCAATCGTGCTGAAATCGTTAAGACTGTAAGCGAAGGCTTGACAGATACAGAAACTGAAAAGTTTATGTCTCTTGTTGAAGAACTCTCTTATGAAGACCAAGCAAGTTTTGAAACAAAAGTAAAGACTATCCGTGAAAATTACTTCACAACTAAAGCAGCTACAGTTCAATCTGTAGTTACTGATGCTCCAGTAGAAGCGTTGACAGAAGAGAAAAAGGTAACACTTGATCCTGCTATGTCTGCTTATGCTGCACAGCTCAACAAATTAAACAAATAAGGAAATCCAAAATGACTACTCGTCAAGATTTAGTAAAAAAATGGGCTCCGATTCTTGAGCACGAAAGTGCTCCAAAGATTCGTGACAACTATCGTAAAGAAGTAACTGCGGTTCTTCTAGAAAACCAAGAGCGTGAAATGGCTAAGCAACGTGAAGCGTTGTTCGAAGCTGCTCCAGCTAACGCTGTTGGCTCTTATGGCGACACTGGCGGTTTCGCTAAGTTTGATCCAGTAATGATCAGCTTGGTTCGTCGTGCAATGCCACAAATGATCGCTTATGATGTTTGCGGTGTACAACCAATGACTCAACCAACTGGCTTGATCTTCGCAATGAAGTCACGCTATTCAACTCAAGGTGGTACTGAGGCTCTATTCAACGAAGCTGATACAGACTTCGCTGGTACAGGTACTCACTCTGGTGCATATGACTTCGGTGGTTCTGAAACTACTGGTACTGGTCTAGCAACATCTGATGGCGAGCGTTTAGGTCAAGGTGGTGTTGGTGATGGTTCTTTCGGTGCTATGGCTTTCTCTATCGAAAAGACTTCTGTAACTGCAAAGACTCGTGCTTTGAAGGCAGAATACTCTATCGAATTAGCACAAGACATGAAGTCTGTTCATGGTCTTGACGCTGAAGGCGAATTAAGCAACATTCTCTCTACTGAGATCCTTGCTGAAATCAACCGTGAAGTTATCCGTACAATTTACCAAACTGCTAAGCCAGGTGCTCAAGTTGGTGTAACTACTGCTGGTACATTCGACTTAGATACTGACTCTAATGGTCGTTGGTCTGTTGAGAAGTTCAAAGGTCTAATGTTCCAAATCGAACGTGAAGCCAATGCTATCGGTCAACAAACTCGTCGTGGTCGTGGTAACGTGATCATCACTTCAGCTGATGTGGCTTCTGCCCTAGCAATGGCTGGTGTGTTAGATTATTCTTCTGGCTTGACTGGTAAGAATGATTTGACTGTTGATGATACATCCACTACTTTCGCTGGTGTATTGAATGGTAAGTACAAAGTGTATGTTGACCCATATACTTCAAACGTATCTTCTACTCAGTTCTTCGTTGTTGGTTACAAAGGCGCATCTGCTTTTGACGCTGGTTTGTTCTATTGCCCATACGTTCCATTGCAAATGGTTCGTGCAGTTGATCCTAACAGCTTCCAACCAAAGATTGGTTTCAAGACTCGTTACGGTTTAGTTGCTAACCCATTCGTTAACTTGGATGACGGCACTTCTGGTCAAGACAACTTGACAGCTGACGTGAACTACTACTACCGTCGTGTTAAGGTTACTAACCTAATGTAATCTAGGTTCGGCTTGGTTATGAATTAAGCCGACATTAAGAAGCGGTACTTTAAGAGGGATCTTCGGATCCCTCTTTTTTATTTGGATAAATAAACTTATGGCTACTACAACTATTTCCTGTCCACTACCAGATAACATTACTCCATTATCACCTAATGGATTTATGTTTAACATTACCAAATTACCTAATCTGTCATTCTTTTGTCAGCAGGTAAATATTCCAGGTATCACTCTTGGTGCTCCAGAATTTGGTAACCCATTTAATGTGCAACCAATTCCAGGTGAAACATTAACATACGATCAACTAACTGTTCAGTTCTTAGTTGATTCTGATATGGCAAACTACAAAGCAATCTATAACTGGATTATCGCTTTAGGTTTCCCACAATCATATCAACAGTATATAAATTTTAATGCTAATGATACTTTGAATTATTCTGAGTTAGCAAAGAACTACTCTGATGCTACTTTGCAAATTTTAGCTGGCAACAATTCAGTGTCCCAAACAATTCAGTTTAGCGATATGTTTCCAATTACGATTGACTCGCTAATGTTTGCATCTACCAATACAGATGTGCAATACCTAGTAGGGAATGCAACATTCCGCTACGGATACTATAAATTCTTGTAAGACAAACTTGATTTTTTTGTAATACTGCGGTATAATGGCAGTATATAAATGTGAGGATATTATGAATATTGAACAATTGCAAGAAGCGTGGGAAATTGATTGCCAGATAGATGACAACTATCTCGGTGAAACAACCACAGCTACTCCCAAGTTACATTCCAAGTATTTAAAACTACTTGTCAATGTCAAACTAAAACACACCAAACTCCAATCAGATTACAACTTGTTACGCAAGAATAAGTTTCGCTTATATCGTGGTGAACTATCTCGTGATGAATTAATCGCTCTTGGTTGGGAACAATGGCAAGGTGTTAAACCATTAAAGAATGAGATGGATGAATTCCTCTCAGGTGATATCGAACTAAATACTTTAAGAGTCAAGATTGATTATCTTGAAACAATGATTTATTTTCTTGAATCCGTTCTTGGTCAAATCAAAGCCAGAGATTGGCAGATTAAGACTGCAGTAGAATGGAAGAAATTCCTAGCTGGTATGTAATGATAAAAATTGAGAAGTTAGACGAAGTTTATGTTAGAGTTTTTAGCGATGGTTCTATTGAACAAGAACTCGCTGACTTCTTTACCTATGAATATCCAGGTGCAAGATTTACACCACAATTCAGAGCAAGACTCTGGGATGGAAAAGTTCGTCTATACGATCAAGTTAGAAAAACTCTTTATGTTGGTCTAGTATCATATGTTGAAGAGTTTGCCACTCGCAATGGGTATGGCATTGAATATGTAACTCCTGTATTCCATCAAAACAATATCACACATCAGATTGTAGAAGACTATGCCAAGTCACTCAATCCTCATGGTCGTGGTAAACCAATCGAAATCCGAGACTATCAAATTGAAGCAGTAAAGACTGCTCTCGATAAAGAGCGCACACTGCTATTATCTCCCACTGCGTCAGGAAAGTCATTTATAATTTATACCACGATGCGTTGGCATATTGCACACGATCGTAAATGTATTATTATAGTTCCAACGACTTCACTTGTTGAGCAGTTGTACACTGACTTTGAAGACTACTCCTCTGCCAATGGTTTTAATACTGCAGGTGCTTGTCAGAAACTTTATGCAGGATTCACTAAAGAATTTACTAAAGATGTATTGATTACAACTTGGCAGTCAGTATACCTACAACCTAAATCTTGGTTTGCTCAGTTCGATGTAATCTTCGGAGATGAAGCACATCAGTTCAAAGCAAAATCCCTAACAACAGTTATGGAAAAGATGGACAAGATTCGTTACAGAATCGGAACAACAGGAACACTTGATAATAAGAAAGTGCATCGTTTAGTTCTTGAAGGTATGTTTGGTCCAGTGCATAAAGTTACTACAACCAAAGCACTTATGGACTCAGGAAGACTGACTACCCTAAATATAATGTGTGTGATGTTGAAGTACAACGAAGAAATTCGTAAAACACAAAAGAATAAGACGTATCAAGAAGAGATGGACTTTCTTGTGAGTAATGAAAAACGAAATAAATTTATTCGTAATCTTGCAGTAAAGTGTGAGGGTAATACCTTAGTGCTTTTCCAGTTTGTTGAAAAGCATGGTAAGATTTTATATGAATTAATAAAAGATAAAGTACACGAAAATCGTAAAGTGTTCTTTGTTTACGGAGGAACTGATACAACAGATCGTGAAGCGATTCGTCACATTACAGAAGGTGAAAGCGACGCTATTATTATTGCTAGTTTTGGTACATTCTCCACTGGCATCAATATACCTTCTCTTGAGAATGTCATTTTTGCATCACCATCAAAGAGCAAGATTCGTAACTTGCAAAGTATTGGTCGTGGATTGAGATTGAAAGATGGCAAGACAAAATGTAATTTGTTTGATCTTGCCGATGATTTACATTGGAAGTCTTGGAAAAACCATACTCTAAATCATGCAGCTGAAAGATATAAAACTTACGCTGAAGAAGAATTTAAAGTTAAAATAATAGAGGTGGATCTATGTTAGACGAAAACGAATTCTATATTGTAATGAAACTCACTTCGGGAGAGCAGGTTATGGCTGTGCTCAAAGAAGAAGATGATGAACATGTTCTACTTGAATCTCCCATGTGTATAAAAACTATTCCGATAGTTGAACAAAGTCGTGAGCATGTAACTGCACATCCTCTTTGTCAATTCTCGGATGATCGTACATTTGTAATTGCTAAACGAGACATTATGTTCGTTAAGAAGTTGCATCATCTATTTGTTCCTCATTATCAACGCATTGTTGCAGAGCATGAGAGAATTTCTTTTGTATCTAAAAACAAAGATGGTTCTGTTGATTCTATAGATGAATTAGAATATGAAGATGATCTTACGCAAGAAGAAACAGTAAGAAGAATCTCTATGCTAGAAGATTTAGCAAGAATACCTAAAGACGAGGAAGAAGAGAAGAGATACAGAGTCTTTGTTGAAGGAAACGAAACAATCAACTAGAGGTAACGATCAACCCTAACATAGTGATTATGTCTCAAGTCAATTAAAAAAGCAAATTTATTTTATCTACAACTTTGCAATCCAATAAGATTTGTCTTTTCGTCATGATTGATGTATACTTATGAATAACTTGAATTAAATGAGGAACGAGTATGTATGGCACAATATGTAAATAACGCTGATTTTTTAGCAGCTATCGTTGAGATGCGAGCTAAGAAAAAAGAAGCTGAAGAAAAAGGTTTACCGAAACCTCAAGTAAGTAATTACATTGGTGAATGCATTCTTAAGATAGCAAACCATCTTTCTTATAAACCAAACTTTATCAATTACTCCTATCGTGAGGAGATGATATCTGATGGCGTTGAAAACTGTCTTCAGTATATTGATAACTTTGATCCCACCAAATCCAATAATCCATTTGCATATTTTACGCAGATTATCTGGTATGCATTTCTGCGAAGGATTGCTAAGGAAAAGAAACAAAGTTATATTAAAGGTAAGTTGATTCAAGACATGCCCTTTGAAATGTTTGAGTTACAAGAACAAGATGACACAGGTGAATTTCATAATGCGTATTTAGACTTCATGCAGCAGAATCATACATTCGATGATTTCATTGGACGTAAGAAAGAAAAGGCTGCAAAGAAAAAGATGGAAAATACATTGAACAGTTTTTTGGATGATGAAAATGACACAGGACATAAGACAGTGGATTCGTGAGTTAGCAGCAGGACATAAAACAGTGACGAGATCTTACCCTGCACTGGCAAGAAGTTTAAAAAGTAGACGAAAAAAACAAGGCAAAAAACTTCTTAGAAAATATGTATGGGATACATACGATAACCAATTTGATTTGAATGAGATTATGAGTAATAATGAAAAAATATTTTTAGGTGTTTCTGATTTCGAAGACTTAGTCACAGTCGAAATTATGAAGCGTCGTGTTGATGCAAAACTATCAACTGTACAACGAGAAACAACTGTTCTCTGCGATCGTCAACGATGGTCCAAATGGGCAGAAGATCAATACAAAGATTGTTTGTTCGTGCAAAGTAATGCATCGACTGGATTTATTATTGAAGAAAATACTAACAACTTTATCAAGTTTGATGTTAACTCTAATTCAACCACTGTTCGTGCATTTGGTGATGTTGAATTTGCAGAAGACATGATTGAAATTGTTGAAGAAAACTTTGATGTGGTTTCTTCTTACATTGAATGGGTATATGGTGCTGATGGCAACTCCGTTAATGTTCCATTGAATCGTGACCGCATGCCTGTTGAAGAAATGTATCCATTCCTCAAAGGCGAATCCCTTGGCGATTATTACGATCGTTATATGGAATCTTCTGCTAACATTCTCCTACTAATTGGACCTCCAGGAACTGGTAAGACTACATTCATTCGTGGTCTGCTTGCTCATCGCAACTGCTCTGCAATCGTAACTTATGATGCTGGCATTCTTGAGAAAGATGGGTTCTTCGCAAAGTTCATCGAGGATGACGCAGAGATTATGGTTCTTGAAGACAGTGATGCATTCTTGAAATCTCGTAGCGATGGTAACACAATGATGCATCGTTTCTTGAATGTGGGTGATGGTCTTGTTACAACTAAAGGTAAGAAGATGATTTTCTCTACCAATCTTCCAAGTGTTCGTGATATTGACTCTGCTCTTATTCGTCCAGGAAGATGTTTTGACATCGTTGAATTTAAACCATTGTCTTTGTTCGATGCTAAAAAACTCGCAGAAAAACTAGGTGCAACAATACCAGAACGAAAAGGTGGTGATGTTGTAGAATTCTCTATTGCAGAATTGTTTAATCGACAATCTGAAGGCAGCAAACAATCACAAGTAAATAGAAAGGTAGGTTTCATTTGAAGGTAGCCATTATTACAGATCAACACTTTGGTGCTCGTAATGATAGTATTGCTTTTTTAGACTTCTTCGAAAAATTCTATGACAATACTTTCTTTCCTGCTCTTGATGCAAATTCTATTGACACTGTTCTTGTTCTTGGCGATACTTTTGATAGAAGGAAGTATGTCAACTTCTACGCACTTGACAGAGCAAAGAAAATGTTCTTCGACAAGTTGGAAGAGCGTGGTATTAGAGTGCACATGCTGGCTGGTAATCACGACACTTATTATAAAAATACTAATGAGGTAAACTCTCCAGATTTACTTCTAGTTGAATACGGTAACATTGATGTTATCTCCAAACCAGAAACAATAGTTATTGATGGAACATCCATCTGTATGTTGCCATGGATTTGTCCAGAGAACTATCAAGAATCTCTGGATCATATTAAAAACACTAAAGCCGAAATCTGCATGGGACATCTTGAGATCGCTGGCTTTGCAATGTATAGAGGAATGGAATCACACGATGGCTTGGCTAAAGAAACTTTTGAGAAGTTTGATTTGGTTTTTTCTGGGCACTATCACCATAGGAGTAGTGATCAGCATATTCATTATCTCGGAAATCCGTACGAACTTACATGGCAGGACTATAACGATCCCAGAGGATTCCACCTGTTCGATCTTAGTACAAGAGAACTTGAATTCATTTGCAATCCTTATCGAATGTTTGAACGAATCGAATACAACGACAAAGACCAAGAACCTGTCGACTTAGACACAATTGAACTTGAGCAGAAATATGTAAAGTTAGTAGTTGTAAACAAGAATGACTTTTATAAATTTGACAAATTCATTCAGAAGTTGTATAATAAGGGTTGTCATGAGATCAAGATTATTGAAGACATGTCAGAGTTTCAAGATGGTGAGATTGGTGAAGAACTTAATCTCGAAGATACGGTATCTGTTCTCACCCATTACATTGATAGTATTGAAACTGATGTTGACAAAGAACAAATCAAGACATACATGAGAACACTTTACACTGAGGCAATCAACATCGAGGTAGTATGATGCAACAACTTGAGATTGAGTATTTCTTTTCACTGACAGAACAGATTAATCTTGACTTAGATTTCACGCAAACCGAAAAGTATATTTTAGATAAGCGAGCCGAACAGTTAAAAAATTCTACTGTATTATCTGGTTCTTATTTGCTTAGTACTGGTGGTACTGGGACTGCTTGGACTACCATCTCTAATAATCTTGGTAATCCATCCTTTACTATTAATGTTGATGCAATGCCGATTACTATTATCTCTAAAAAGAAACCCAATTTTATATTGAAGTTTATGTATAAATCTATGGGTATGAAATGGAAGGCTGAATGATCGTATTTAAAAGCGTACAGTGGAAGAACTTTTTATCCACTGGCAACTCACCGAACAAAGTATTACTAAACAAGTCGCAGACTACTCTTATCATTGGTAAGAATGGTGAAGGTAAGAGCACAATCTTAGATGCATTGTGCTTTTCGTTATTCGGTAAACCATTCCGTAATATCAACAAAGGACAGTTGGTCAACTCCATCAATGGTAAGGGTTGCTCTGTTGAAGTTGAGTTTGACATCAATGGTAAAGAATATAAAATCATTCGTGGTATCAAACCCAATGTATTTGAAATCTGGCAAGATGGTGAGATGATTAACCAAGATGCTGCATCAAGAGACTATCAAAAGATTCTTGAACAGCAGATTCTTAAACTGAACTACAAGACATTCACGCAAGTTGTTATCCTTGGTTCTGCATCGTTTGTTCCATTCATGCAGTTACCAACAAGTCAACGAAGAGAAGTTATCGAAGACATTCTCGACATTCGTATTTTCTCTACAATGAATCAGTTATTGAAAGAGAAAGCACAGGAAACTAAAGATGCTATTGCCAAAATTGAAAACGAAATATCGACTGCGAAGACAAAGGTTGATGCGCAGACACAACTCATCAAAACTATCAATGAAGCGAAGAGTAGTGCCATCGAAAGTATCGCCACAAAAATTACTGCAAACAATGCTGAGATTTTATCTGCTGAGGGCGAGATCGAATCTATCCTTTCGGAGATCAATACTCTTAAAGCAAGCATCAATGACAAGGAAACTGTTGCTGAAGATATCGACAAAGCCAAGTCAATCAAGTCCAAGTTACTCCAGAAAATCGAAACTTGTGAGCACAACACAGAGTTCTTTAGTGAACATGATGTTTGCCCATCGTGCAACCAAGATATTGCAGAAGAATACAAAGAATCGATCGTCAAAGATCTTAATGATAAGTTGCTGGACAACAACACAAAGATCAGTGAACTCGAAGGAATCCTCTCCAATCTTAATGCGAAACTATCTCAGATTACTAAAATCCAATCAGAGATTACCAGCAAAAATATTGAACTATCTACACGAAACTCTACGATCACCTTACTCAATAAACAAGTTAAAGAGATGCAGGCTGAAATCGAAAGCGCAAAAACTGATACAACAAATATCGATGAAGAGAAAGCCAAGTTAAAAGAACTTGCCACTGAAGCAATTGTTAAGATTCATACTAAGACAACTCTAAATGAACAGCGTAATCTTGAAGAAGTCGCCAATATCCTATTAAAAGATACTGGTATCAAGACAGCAATCATTCGTGAGTATCTACCTATCATGAATAAGTTGATCAACAAGTATCTCCAAGCAATGGATGCTTACATTCACTTTGAACTAGACGAAGCATTCAACGAATCAGTTAAGTCTAGATTCAGAGATGACTTTACCTATGCTTCATTTAGTGAGGGTGAAAAAATGAGGATAGATTTAGCAATCCTATTCACATGGAGACAGATTGCAAAAATGAAGAACTCCGTCAATACAAACCTACTGTTGTTGGATGAGATCTTCGATTCATCTTTGGACACAGCAGGAACAGATTACTTCCTTAATCTAATGAATCAATTCGGAGAGAACACAAACATCTTTGTTATTTCCCACAAGGGTGATCAGTTGTTTGACAAGTTCAGATCCGTCATTAGGTTCGAAAAACGCAATGATTTTTCCATTATTGCAACTAAGTAAGTAGTCACTTCTCTCCAAGCCCTGTAGATTCGGGGTAAAAATAAATGTTGTCTTTAATTAATGACTGGTGTATAATAGTCGTTATATTATGGAGAAAACTATGCAAAATCAATGGAGTGGTTTCGATGACTTTGAGTTGGCTTGTTTGTGCGCTGATTACGGATATGAAGATGTTCTTGACATTGTAGAAATACTTCCTGTAAAATTGGCGAATCGTGCAGAAATTGAAGCACTACTAACAAAACATGAATTTGAATTAGCATTTGGAGAATAAATAATGGAAATGAAAGCAACTGATCTCTCCGCAAAATTACTGGCAACTGAAAATCTTTCAGTGATTCGTGCCAGAACTCGCACTGCATCTTTTGACATCAAGAGTCGTATCCTGACTCTGCCGATGTGGAAAGATATGACTCCCGAAATTGAAGATATGTTAGTTGGTCACGAAGTGGGTCATGCCCTTTACACTGATGGTACATATATTGAACCACTAAAACTATACCCTAAGTTACACTCATACATGAACGTCTTAGAAGATGTTCGTATCGAGAAACTTATCAAACGCAAGTATCCAGGATTGCGCAAACGCATGAACGAAGGATACAAGCAACTCAATGATCGTGACTTCTTTGGCACGAAACAAATTCAAGACTTTGACGAACTTTTACTCATTGACAAAATCAATCTTTACTTTAAGGCTGGTTTCCAGTGTGGTGTAACATTCACACCTGACGAAAAGACATTTGTGAATCGTGCTGAACGAACTGAGACAATCGATGAAATCATTGCATTGGCAAACGATATCTATGCATATTCTAAACAAGTTGCCGAGGAACGCAAGCAACAACAACAATTTGAAGACGCTGAAGATAGTGACGATGAAGAAGACGAAGATCCATTTGATGGTGACTTTGATATCAATGCTGATGATGATTTTGATGAACAAAATGATGATAACGACGATGATCTGAAACCATCTAAAAAGAATAAACAATCTACTTTACAAAATGACGACAAGTCAGAGTTAGGTGATGACCTAGAATCTAAAACAGAAAGAGCATTCCAAAACAAATTGGAAGACCTTGCTGATGATTCTACTGAATACAGATACTGGAAATTTGACACAGACTACTATAAAGACCCAGTCATTGGTTACAAACAGATTCTTAATGAAACCAAATCACCTGAGAAGTGGTCAGTTGATAGTCCAGAAATGATTGACTATCGCACTCGTAACATGAGTGAAGAACAACGAACTGCTTTCCATGCTGCAGAAGATTCAGATTTTGTGCAATTTAAAACCGAATCAATCCGCACTGTGAACTATCTCGTAAAAGAATTCGAGATGAAGAAGTCTGCTCAACTACACAAGCGTGCAATGGTATCAAAGATTGGCTCACTGGACATGAAGAAAGTTTATGCATACAAATTGCAAGATGATTTGTTCAAGCGTGTGACTTCTTTGCCACAAGGTAAGAATCATGGTATGGTACTTCTTGTTGACTGGTCTGGTTCAATGAATGATGTATTGAAAGATACCATGAAACAAGTTATCAATCTGGCTATGTTCTGTAATCGTGTTCAGATTCCATATCGTGTCTTTGCATTTACCACTGACTATAATGGGCATGTAGCTGAAACAAATGCAGAACGTGAAGCATACAATGCTTGGAGATCTGAAAGACGAGAGCCAAACAATTTGATCGACTGTGCCGACAGGTTCCACTTGTTAGAATTCTTTAATAGCAAAATGACTACCAGCGAATTCAATTCAATGTCTCGTCGTATCCTTGATTATCGTTTCTTTTGGAATGATGGCTACAACACTGGTGGTACTCCACTGAACGAAGCATTGGTATATTGTTACAAAACTTTGGGTACATTTATCAAGAACAATAATATTGAGAAAACAACTTTCATCACTCTTACTGATGGTGAGGGTGGTTCATTGAATACGTATTCATCTGGTCGTTTCGATGATACTCGCACTGAAATTGTTGATGGTGTTTACAAACGAATCAAGATCAAGAACTTTATCAAAGATGAAGTTACACAGAAGACTTACGAAATTGGTCGCTTGTCTGGTAATCAAACTGAGATGATTCTTCGAATGATCAAAGATCGTTACAATGTTACCATGGTTGGATTCCATATCTGTCAGAATCGTGGTCGTGATTTGCGTGGTGTTGCACAGTCAAATTTACCTGACTATCGTGGCGACTTTTATGCATTAGTTGAAACTTGGAAGAAAGAATTCAGAGCACATGGGTTTGCATCAGTGAAGAACACTGGTCGTGATGAGTTGTTTTTGATTCCGCAATCTTCAACCAAGATCCAAGAGGGTGAAATGGATGTGAAAGCCGATGCAAATGCAAAAGCGATTGCAAAGAATTTCGGTAAATTCCTCAATGTAAAGAAGACTTCCCGAGTCCTACTCAACCGATTCGTTGGATTGGTAGCCTAAGACCCTTGTATCTACAAGGCAAAATAAGTGTTGACTTTTATTGTTAATTACAGTATAATAGTCGTTATGAATTTGTGAAAGTGTAGTTTTTATTATGGAGAATGTGATGGCAAAAACTGATAACCAGTTCCGTGATTCGTTTGAATCAAAGATGAAAGAAATGTACCCTGACACTGCAACTAAAGGCACTGTTAGTCGTCCAGAACTTTTGAATGTTATGAGAGCATTGAAGACAGAGAAGTATCCTCTTTGGCTTATGAAGAATAAAGTTGGTCGTGGTTTGTACGCTATTGATGGTGGTGCAACCCCTGTTATTGGAAACACTGCACTGAAAGCACAACCTGTGAAACAAGAATCATTTAAGGTGGATTACTCTGATATCTCAGCGTTGATCCCAAAGAAAGATCCTAACTTTGTTCCATTTGGCAACTACGCTGATTTAGAAAATATTATCAAGTCTGGTATCTTTTATCCTGCATATATTTCTGGTCCAACTGGGAATGGCAAGTCTACGATGGTTGAACAGATTTGTGCAAAACATAAGCGTCCATTAATTCGTGTGAACTTAAACATGATGACAGACGAAGAACAACTTATCGGTTCCAAAACATTGGAAGATGGTAATGTGGAAGTAGTTGAGGGTCCAGTTCTTATTGCAATGCGCAGTGGTACTGCACTGCTGCTTGACGAGATCGATGCAGGTTCAGCAAACACCTTGTTATGTTTGCAACCGATTCTTGAGGGTAAACCATATTACTTCAAACTCAAGAATGAGATGATTGTTCCAGCTGAAGGATTCAACATCTTTGCCACTGCCAATACTAAGGGTAAGGGTTCAGACGATGGTCGTTATATTGGTACCAATGTTTTGAACGAAGCATTCTTGGAGCGATTCGCTGTTACATTCGAACAGGAATACCCAAATGCTAAAATCGAAGTTAAGATTATTAAGAATCTCATGGAAACTTATGGCTGTTTAGATGCCGAGTTTGCAGAGACACTCGTGAAGTGGGCTGAAGCAATTCGTCGTACTTTCGAGGATGGTGGTGTGGATGAAACAATTACGACTCGTCGTATGATCCATATTGTTCGTGCCTTTGCGATTTTCAAGAATCATCAGAAAGCAGTTGAGTTGTGTTGCAATCGTTTCGATGCTGCAACAAAATCTGCATTCATCGACTTGTTCGATAAAGTTGCAAACCCACAACCTGAAGTGGTCGTTACATCTGTAGAGACACCAAAGGTGGAGGACGAGGTTCCTTTCTAAAAAGTAATACTTTAGTAATCCCTGCAACTTTGTAGGGTTATTACAAAAAACTTGCCTTTAATTGGGAATTGTAGTATAATAGTATCTGTTAGTTAGAAATTTTTGTGAAACTTTAAAAGGAAATATATTATGTTGAAATTTGCAAACTTGTCGTTGTCTCAAAAGCGTTTTGTTGTGGCTGTAATCGAGTCCAACAAACAGTACAAGAAAGATCCTCAGATCACTCTGAAGGAATGTGCTGCAATTTATTACACTATTCGTGACCAACGTACTGGTGCGAAGGGTGAAAAGATTGGATACCCAAATTGGTTGTTCAATAAAAATAAAGTCGAGCGTGGTGTATACCAGTTGCCGATTCCTACTGATGTCGAGTTGTCTGCTTATGCCAAAGAATTGGCTGAGAAGAATACTCCAAAAGTAGCAAAGGCTAAAGCCAAAGTTGCGAAACTTGCTAAAGCCAAGACTGTTAAAGTCAAAGCACCTACTAAGAAAGTAGTTGCAGAAGATAAGATGGAAATGTCTCGTCTTCAAAAGATTGTTGATGAGTCTGCTGATTTCAACGATGACGCAGAAGACTTCAATGCGATCCTTCGTGAGAATGGCATCACAGTCTAATTAGAGTTTACCTGTCATCTGGGGTACTGCCATCGCCCCAGATGATTTTTTTCATTTGATGGTTGTTAATTATGGAGATATTATGTCTAAACAAGAATTGCTATTGACGCATCTACAAAAGGGTAAGACTTTTACTGCTAAGCAGATCAAGTCCTCTTTCGGTATTGCACATCCTGCAAGCACAATCCGTAATCTGCGTGAGCAAGGTTACTGTGTTTACTCAAACCCAGCAGTTGTGAATGGTTCTGAAGTGGTTAAATACCGCATCGGTCGTCCAACTCGTGCAATGGTTGCTTTGGCTAATCGTGTTGCTGGTTCTACTGTATTTACTCGTACAGCCTAACTAAGTGAGTTATGAATGGGCATTCTTCGGAGTGCTCATTTGTGCATTCATTTGGAGAGAAATATGGCAACTAAAGAAGATGTAAAGAAATCCCAAAATGCCACCACAGGTGGGCGTAAATTCGATGGAGGTAAACTACAATATGGTTTACTTCCACCACTCGCATTAAAAGCGACTGTAGAAATTCTAACATTTGGTGCGGAGAAGTATGAGCCAAATAATTGGAAGAATGTTCCTGACTCAAAACGTAGATACTTTGACGCAATGCAAAGGCATCTTTGGGCATGGAAAGAGGGAGAGCAAAACGATCCCGAAACTGGTAAGAATCACTTGGCACATGCAATGTGTTGCCTGATGTTCTTGTATGAACATGATGTATACTATTCTGTCGAGAAAAATAAACTTGACAAGTAGATCGTTTTGAAGTATAATGTTTTATACATAGTAATGTACAATTTGAAAAGGAAACTAAATGAAACTATCTAAAGAAACCGTAAACCTAATCAAGAACTTTGCTGGCATCAACAGCAATCTTCTGTTGAAACAAGGTAATAAACTAGCAACAATCTCAGGACAGAAGAATGTCATGGCAGATGCCACAGTGACAGAAACATTCCCTGACTTTGCCATCTATGATCTCAATGAGTTTCTAGGTGCGATGTCTTTGTTCGAAGATCCAGAGTTGGACTTCCAAGACAAGTATGTCTCAATCAAACAAGGTAGCATGAATATTAAATTCTTTGCAGCCGATGCATCAAATTTAACTGCTCCTCAGAAAGCAATTACATTTCCTGAAGCAGAGATTAACTTTCGTATGACTTCAAGCATGTTGGATATGGTTAAGAAAACTTCTTCAGTCCTGCGTGCAGCCGATGTATCAATCGTTGGTGATGGTAGCAAGATTACTGCAGTGGTTGGTGACAAGAAGAATGCTTCTGGTAACTCTTACAGCGAACCAGTTGGCGATACTGATAAGACTTTCAAAGTAAATCTGAAAGTAGAAAACTTAAAGATGCTTCCTGGAGATTACGATGTTAGCATTTCCAGCAAGAAGATCTCTCGTTTTAAATCTCCTAATAATGACTTAGTATATTACGTAGCTGTTGAAGCAGATTCTACATTTGATTTTTGATTTTAGAGAGGGTATAATTCCTCTCTTATTTTTGTTATGGAGTTATTATGATTGATAGTCGTGAAGACCAATTCTTGTGGGTAGAAAAGTATCGACCACAGAAGATTGATGATTGTGTACTACCACAAACACTTAAAGATACATTTAAACAATACATCACACAAGGTGAACTACCCTCATTCTTATTTTCAGGAACAGCAGGTGTAGGTAAAACTACAGTAGCCAAAGCACTATGTAACGAGATCGGTGCTGAGTATATTCTTGTAAACGGATCTGATGAAGGTCGTTCAATTGATGTTCTAAGAACTACAATTAAAGGATTTGCTTCTACCGTATCTCTTACTGATGCCAAGAAAGTCGTTATCGTTGACGAAGCAGACTACATGAATGCTCAATCGGTTCAACCTGCATTGAGATCGTTCATTGAAGAATTCTCTGGTAATTGTCGTTTCATCTTTACATGTAACTTTAAGAATCGTATCATTGAACCACTTCACTCTCGTTGTGCTGTGATTGAATTCAAGATTGATTCTAAAGACAAACAAGAGATCGCTGCAGCTTTTTTCAAGCGAGCAGTTCAGATTCTTAAACAAGAGAATATTGCATTCGATCCTAAAGTAGTTGCCGAACTAATCACAAAACACTTCCCAGACTATCGTAGGATTCTAAACGAACTTCAACGCTATTCAGTATCTGGTAAGATTGACTCTGGGATTCTTCTTAATATGTCAGAAGAGTCTTTCAAAGACTTGGTCAAGTTGCTCAAGGATAAGAACTTTACCGAAGTGCGTAAGTGGGTTGCCAAACAAACTGATGCCGATACCACAAGTTTGTTCCGTGAATTGTATGATACTGCATCTGCAAATATGGATCCCAATAGTATTCCTCAACTCGTTTTAACACTAGCCGATTACCAATACAAAGCTGCATTTGTAGCTGACCATGAACTAAATATTATGGCAGCACTTACAGAAGTTATGGCTAATTGTAAATTCAAATGAGGGTAATATGGAACTTATTCTTTTAGTAGTATATACATTTGTCATATGGATCGGTGGAGCAGTTGCTGGATGGCGAGCACGAGAAGAGCATGCTAAAAAAGTAACAGAAAAGTTTATCGAGTATTTGCAAGAATCTGGTCAACATCAAGTTGAAGAGGGTGTTGTTCAGATTAATATCGAGAAACATAATGATATGTTCTATGTTTACGATAAAGAAACACATGAGTTTATGGCACAAGGTTCTTCTAAAGATGAAGTTGAAACTAATCTTAGAAAACGATATCCAGGAAAATCTTTCGGATGTTCAGAAAGTGTACTCTCCCAAACTGGGTTTCACTCATGACACCTTTTGATTTTATTAACGCAATTAACACAACCAAGAAAGACCTATTCGAAGACCCACTAGCAAGTAAGGATTATAAACCATTCCTTATTAATAGAGGGTTATCTTATTTCCCCGATACAGTCCTTTATGCAAACGAGATGAATCGTAATGCAGGTATTCCAGAGGACTGGCAATTTTCTTTTTTACTAAATAGTATCTCCAAGAAGAAAAGGTTCAGTAAATGGCACAAAAAAGATGCCGAAACAGAATCGATTCGACTTGTGAAAGAATACTTTGGTTATTCTGATGAGAAAGCAGTGGAAGCACTTAGCGTTCTGTCTGAGGATCAATTAGTTATGATAAAAGAAAAATTATACAAAGGTGGAAAATAATGACTGTCGAATTGATTTATTACGACTGGACTCATGAGTCGATGCTTGAAGTGACATTACCTGAACCAGACAATTTCCTAAAGGTTCGTGAGACACTGACTCGGATTGGGATCGCTTCTAGAAAAGAAAACACATTGTATCAATCTTGCCATATTTTACATAAGCAAGGTAGATACTTCATCGTGCACTTCAAAGAATTATTTGCACTAGATGGTAAAGAATCGAATATCACTTCAGGTGATATCGAGCGCAGAAATGCGATTGCTGGTTTGCTTCAAGATTGGGATCTTTTAAAGATACTAAATAATACACAAGCAGACCAGAAAGCATCACTTTCTCAGATTAAGGTAGTTTCTTATAAAGAGAAAGAACAATGGGAACTTGTTCCTAAATATAATATTGGTAAAAAAACTAAATAATCTTAAACAATGGAGTAATTATGACTGAGCAAGCACAACAACCTACTATTAAACTTGAATTGACACTTGATGAAGCAAACGCAATTCTAGCATCTTTGGGTAAACACCCATTCGATCAAATTGCAGCGTTGATCAATAAAATTCAAGCACAGGCAATTCCACAATTGCCACAGCCAGAAGCACCAGCAACACCTGCTGTATAAATAGTAAGTAAAGAATTCACCTTAGGACCACTAAGTTACGAATCGTTGGTAAAGCTGACAGTACGTTAAGCTGTCGCTGGAACTAGTAACCAGCACAAATGATATGCCTTCGGGGTATCAATTTTAATTTAACTCGCTTAATAGGAGAAACACAAATGGTAAGACAATTCATCCCCACAATTTTTGGTGAACACTTCAAAGACTTTGATAAAGTTTTTGTTGGCTTTGATGAGCAATTCTCAAAGATGCAAGCATTGCATGACGACCTCACTAAGAATATCCCTAACTATCCTCCATTCAATGTTCGCAAGAACGGTAATACATACACGATTGAAATCGCTGTAGCAGGTTTTGCACAACACGAAATCGACATTACTATCGATGGTGGTAAACTAATCGTTAAGGGTAACTCTGAGTCTGTGGAACCAGAGGGTACTGATTACTTGTTCAAAGGTATTGCTAATCGTGCGTTTACTCGTGCATGGGCAATCGGTGACCAGTATGAAGTTAAGGATGCTGAACTTTTCAATGGTGTATTAAAGATCGCTCTTGATCAATTAATCCCAGAAGAAAAGAAAGCAAAGAAAGTTCCAGTTAAAACTAAGGGACAGAAATCTTTTTTACAGGAAGACGCATATGAAAAAGCTGCTGAAACTCTGTAAAAAATTCTTCAGTGCAATGATTGAAGCACTTGTTGAAGCACGCAAGGCGAGAGCAGAAGCAATCACAAGGGGGATCGGAAGATGAATTTTCTAGATCTAATAAAGAATTTCTTTACCCTTCCAAGAGAACAATCTGCTCTTGAACAATTCATTAATAGTAAACGTCCAACCAGTGCTGCAGATGTAGAACATTGGACTCGTTACTTTTATGATAATAGAGCGAGGTTTCTATGACTCAATGGATACCTATGACCGATGATGATTGGGATTGGGTAAATGGCAAAGTGCCAGCAAATCCAAATGATAAAACAAAGTGAGAATATTATGTCCGCAACATTAAAAAATCTTGAGAGTGCATTGGCTGGCGAATCAATGGCTCATATCAAGTATCGTTATTTCGCTAAGATCGCTCGTGAAGAAGGATTCGAAGATGTTGCAAAACACTTTGAACATACTGCTGACCAAGAGATTAAACATGCATGGGGTCATCTTGAATTGTTAATCGGTAAGCCATCCACTAAGGAATGTTTACAGAAAGCAATTGATGGAGAGACTTATGAGTTTACAGAAATGTATCCTCAGTTTGAAACCATCGCTGTGGCTGAAGGTAAGTTAGAAGTGCAGAAAGAAATGCAAGAGCAAATCGCTGAATCAAAAGAGCATGCCAAGCAATTCTCTGCAATTCTTGCAAAGGCTGAAAAGCGTTTTGCTGCTTTGAAGAAAGTAGAAGAGCGTCATGCCAATGCTTATAAACAAGTACTAGGAGGTCTGTGATGGAATATGTATGCATAGTCTGTGGTCATGTACATGATGAGGAAACTGAAGGTAAGTGGGATGAACTTCCTGCTGACTTTGAATGTCCAGAGTGTGGTGTAGGTAAAGAAGATTACCAAACACTATAAGTGATCGTACAAGTTAGGGAGAGTTTCGGCTCTCCCTAAATACTTGTATGAAAGCAAAACTATCTCCCAACATGATCTCATTCGTTGCCGTGCGCAGAGGCGAATGGGTTCTTAAAATTTCTGTCTTTAAGAACAGACAGATACTGGTAGTTGCCCAAAATTGTTATGATTTTAGAACAGTGGTAAATTATTTTACTGACCAAAATCATGCAGCAGATTTTATTGAACGACTTGTTATAGAGGATTGAAATGACAGAGATTAAAGTATTCAAATTGATTAGTGGTGAAGAACTAATTGGTAAAGCAGAAGTTACAGGATTAGGATATACATTAGAAGCACCAGCAACTATCCTCATGCAACAAACAAAAGATGGTGTTGGTTTAGCATTGATGCCATACATGCCTTATGCTGAAGGTAAAGTGAAATTATTCAGCCAGAGCATCGCTACTGAAGGCACTCCATCGGCTAAAATGATCAACGAATATAACCGATTATTCGGTTCAGGGATAGAGATCGCTCCAGCGTCTGCTTTAGTCGGTCTGTAACCCTTAGTAGACTCGGTTCTACCTCCCTCCAAACCCTCTCTCGTAGGGGGTTTTTCGCATTCTAAACCCCTGTATCTACAAGGGTTTCTAATCCCCTCAGACTCGTAAGGTTATTAAATTTAGTTGTTGTCTTTAATTGCAAACTGCTGTATAATATAGTCTTAGAAAGTTGAAAAGGAACTGAAAAATGACTGAATTCGAAAGCAAATGTTACGGTATATCCCAAGAACAAATTCGTGAACAATACATGAAATCTGCCAGTGCTCGTTTGTCTGGTTTAGAAATGGTTGCCATGGGTGTTCTTTCTGATGCGCAAGAATTGATGACTTTTGGTCATGACCAAGCAATGGATCAGGCTCGCAAAAACATCAATATTGCAAAGTTCATCATGTCAGAAATGATGGAAGAGCGAATCCAATGGGAAGAATCTGGTTGCCCTTAATTTTAAACTGAAAGGAAAATATATTATGTTCTATAAATCAAAATCTGAGATCCGTGCTGAAACCGAAAAACAATTGAAGTTGTTTTTGAAAAGGGGTGGAAGTATTGAAGTTGTAAAACCACGCAAAGCACCAAAACAACTGATGTCTGGTAAAGTTACAAGATCTGGTTCCACTGGAACTTCTGGCTTTGCAACTGGATTCCCTCGCAAGAGTTGCATCTAAGTGTTGACTTATAATCAAATTTGTAGTATAATTGTTTTATTGAATGGAGAATTTTAATATGATGTCATGGGAAGAAATGTCACCGATTGAGCAAGCACAATGTATCTATTGGGATATGTATAAGGATGCTTATGGTGTTCGTCCTCGTGGTGTCGATACCAGTGGCTGGTCTTTGGAATACTTTGAAGAAGAATTCAAAGTGCTGGGTCGTGTTATCGAGCAGGAAGAAATTGCTCGCAAAGAAAGCGAAGCCCAAGCAATTGTTCGCTTCGAAGATCGTGTGACTAATCTTATGCACACTGGTACTAATCGTCAGCGTGTCATTGCTTGGCTTATGGATGCTGAGGGTGTTAATGGTGACTATGAATACTTCTGCTTCACGCAGGGTCTGCCTTATGGTTACTTCAAAGAAATGGAAGTAGCATGATTCTTGCTAGAGAAATTACTCAGTGGGATGTAGGTACGGCATGTAACCATACCTACATCATGTCTGAATCCATGGACAAAATCTTTGGTTACTTCAAGAAGAATAATCCCAAAGACTTTATGATGTTCAAGAATCCAATTCGATTTGATACTCGATATCGTAAATTCAAAGTTATCAAACGCAACATGTACTTCAAAGGACAAGAGCCAACTCATCAGATTTGGGAAGTCAAAGGTACAAAAGACCATGTCTATACTGTAGAGAAGTCAGAGCATGGCATGTATTGTAGTTGCATCGGTTTTAAATATCATGGTAAGTGTAAACATATTGATGGAGTATTGAATGAACATAAATGAATTCTTAAACAGTCTTGCTGAAAATGCCTCACGCAATTTCAAAATCGACCAATTAAACGCACAAAGCGATAACGAAACTCTGCGTGAGGTTATTCGGCTAGCACTGGATCCATTTACTCAATTCTATCAACGAAAGATTCCTGAGTACACCACAGACAAACATCAAACAAGTCTTACTCAAGCCATGCTTGCATTGTATGACTTGAAAGAAAGAGTTGTTACTGGTAATGCAGCAATTGAATATCTCCGTATGCTTCTTTCATCCGTATCAGCCGATGATGCTAAAGTATTAGAGAGAATTATAGCAAAAGATTTGAAGTGTGGTGTTGATGTATCAACTGCCAACAAAGTTTGGTCTGGTTTGATTCCTGAATACCCATGTATGTTATGTAGTCCATTCGAACAGAAGTTAGTTGACAAGATTAAATTCCCAGCCTATGCTCAAATGAAGATGGATGGCATGAGATTCAATGCAATTGTCCGTGATGGCAAGTGCGAATTTAGGAGTAGAAATGGCAAAGAGATTTTATTACTTGGCAATTTGGAGCAAGAGTTTATTTCTCTTGCTGGTTCTATTGATTGTGTTTTTGATGGTGAACTACTTGTAATGCTTGAGGATGAACATCAGTTTGCAGATCGTCAGACTGGTAATGGTATCCTTAACAAAGCAAACAAGGGAACAATCTCTGCAGAACAAGCAGCACTGGTTCATGCAACTGTTTGGGATTTGATTCCATATGTAGCATTCGTTGATGGACATTGTTTGACTCCATACTCAAAACGATTCTCTACTTTACAAGCAATTGTAGATAAACAAAAGTCAGATGGTAAAAAGATTTGGACTGTGACATCTACCATCGTACAAACTTTGGATGAAGCACAAGAGATTTTCCAAGGCTATCTTGCAGATGGATATGAAGGTATCATTCTTAAAGATGGTGGTGGTGAATGGGAAGACAAGCGTAGCAAAACTCAGATTAAATTCAAAGGTGAATTAGAATGCGATCTGAAGATTGTTGCAGTCGAAGAAGGTAAGGGTAAAGCAGTAGGTATGCTAGGTGCAATTATCTGCGAATCAGCAGATGGAATTGTAAAGGTAAATGTAGGATCTGGTTTCAATGATGCACAACGAAAGCAATATTGGAAAGAAAATTTAGTTGACAAAATCGTGGCAGTGAAGTATAATGCTAGGATCAAGAACAAAACTGGAGAAGAATCTCTGTTCCTCCCAGTGTTCATTGAACTGCGTGATGACAAAGATGTTGCAGATAATTCAAAGGTAATAAAATGAAAGTAGCAATTAATAGATGTTTTGGTGGATTCGGTATCTCAAATGTAGCGTTTGAGAAGTTATTGGATCGTAAGGGTATCGCATTCGATAGAGTTGAACCAGAAGAAGGTCGTTCATTCATCGGTGGATCTTATTATGATGCAGGTTATGCTGGTGTTGATGAACACTACCTAAGTGATTATGACATGACTCAAGATCGTGCAGATCCAGATTTGATCGCAGTGATTGAAGAGATGGGTAAAGAAGCAAACAGTTGGGCAGCAGATATTGCCATCGTGGAAATTCCAGATGATGTCAAGTGGCACATCCACGAATACGATGGACTTGAGCATGTAGCAGAAGACCATAGGACTTGGAGTTGATATGTTTGATATTGAAGAAATTAGATTGGCTCGTGCACTTGGAAGAGCAATTGAAGCAGAAATTGCTAAGGGTAGTAAGTTACCCGATGAAGTGCTTAAAGCATATGAGGACTTGTATAAGTGGTGGCAGGTACAAATGAGTAGGGAATTATCGTGAGAAAAGAATTAGACGAAGCACTCTGTGCAGGATATCCATTGATCTTTAAAGATCGTCATGAGAACATGCAGAACACAGCCATGTGTTGGGGATTTGATTGTGGCGATGGATGGTACAACATCATCGATACTCTTTGCGGTATGTTGACTTCTGAATATCGTGGTGCAAAAAGTCGTTATGATCATCTCGCAGAAGTTGGTATTGGTAATGTTCTTTATGGGACAAAAACAGTAACACAAGAAGCACTTGATGAAGCAAAGACTAAACTTGATGAAGAAACTCTTAAAGTTCCAGTTGCGGTTCAGGTGAAAGAAAAGTTCGGTGGACTTCGATTCTATGTTCAGGCTGCAACTGATAAACATTACAACTATATTAGTTTTGCAGAGTCTATGAGTTATCGTACATGTGAAATGTGTGGTGCTCCAGGAAAAACATACACCGATGGTTGGCATACAACTCTCTGCGATATTCATGCAGCAATGGTTGGTAAAGAAGAAGTCTATCAGTCTGATGAAGATGAGGAAGAAGAATAATGTTTTACGGTAAAGAAAATATGGAAAAGAACTTTGATGTTCTCCTACAGAAACTACAACAACAAGAATTGTTTTTGTTTGAATCGATGCCAAGTTACAAATTAAATGAAAGATGGACTGACGAATTTCGTATTCGTGATGGACATACTAAACTAGCAGATGGAACATGGGTAACAATTCATAAAGTAAATGCTTGGGTTGAAAAACTTAAGAAAGACACGACAGAGTTATATGACCAGTGTCAAAAGAACTATCGTGAGATAGATGTATTGAAAGCACAAAAGAATGAGATGGAATTCGGTCTGCGTCATGCGCAGAAATCTTTAAACAAAGCGTTAGCAATAAAAGGTTATAATGATGACTAAAGAATATATTGACATGTTGAAACAAGAACGACAAGTTTTGCTTGATCGTTACGATCCTTACAGTGAGGGTACTGGTCATTTCAATACTGCTGTTAGCGTATTGACTGCTCGTATTGAAGAGTTGGAGAAACCAACTAAACTGAAACAAGGTTCGGTATGGGTATTGGTCGAAGCAATTATGTCTTATCGTATGCGTTACATGGTCGAAGCACCAGCAACTAATCCTGAGTATGCCATGGATGATGTAACAATGGAAGATGCCAAAGAGTTTTCTCAGTTGGCACTTCAAGAAGTTATTACTAGCCATCGTGTTATGACTGAAGATGAAGCATTGGCTCTTTGTGATGAAGATAATGATTATACTAATGGTTGGACTAAAGACCAAAAGATTAATGCATTCTTCACCAAAGAGGGACAAGGCAGAGGATTCTAATGTTCATGTTCGATGTGGAAACGCTGGGAGTAGAATCCAACTGTGTGGTTCTTTCTGCAGCTATGGTTCACTTTGATCCAGAGAAACGACCAACCTATCAAGACTTGTTAGACAATGCATGCTTTGTAAAGTTTGATGTCAAAGAACAATTATCAGTTGGTCGTTCATCTTCTAAGTCTACACTTGATTGGTGGAAGGGTCAACACGAATATGTTCGTAAGACTTCTCTTGATCCATCTCGTGAAGACATGAATGTGGAAAATGGAATGCAAAAGTTTTATGATTACATGAAACAATTCCCAAATGCCGATAAACAAACTATGTGGGCACGAGGTTCATTAGACCAGATGGCAATTGATTCGCTTGCTGTTAAATTTGCCTTGCAAGAGATTACAGGGTATAATGTATGGAGAGATGTCAGAACTGCGATTGACATTATGTTTGGAACCACGAATGGCTATGTAGAAGTAGAGCATCCTCTTTTCAAACGACACGAAGTTATCAAGCACCATCCTGTTCACGACTGCGCACTTGACGCAATGATGTTGCTATATGGAAAACAAGTTTAATGGAATTTTATACCAGTGTCGCTGCAATAGGCGACAAGATCCTCGTTAGAGGGTATCAAAATGGCAGAGCATATCAGCGTAAGATAGATTTCTATCCTACGCTTTTTGTCACTTCTAAAGTCGAATCAAAATGGAAGACTCTGGAAGATACATTTGTTGATGAAATAAAACCTGGAGGTATTCGTGAGACTCGAGACTTCATCAAACGCTATGATGGTGTTGAGGGGTTCCCTGTTTATGGTAATACCAATTACGCATATCAATACATCAGTGACACTTACGAAGACGATATCAACTGGGATATGGAACAGATTAAAGTTTACACCATTGACATTGAGACTGAAACTGAGAATGGATTCCCAGATATCAAGTCTGCCAATGAAGAAGTTCTGCTAATCACTATCAAGGATCTTCAGTCCAAGAAGATTGTTACCTTTGCTCAAACAAAGTATGGTGAGTATAAATCTACTCGTCCAGATGTAACGATGGTCAACTGTCGTGACGAACAACAGATGCTCAAAGAGTTTATGATTTGGTGGCAGGGTAATTATCCAGATGTCATCACTGGTTGGAACACAGACTTCTTCGATAATGTTTATTTGATTCATCGTATTCAGCGAGAGTTGGGTGATACATTTGCTAATAAGATTAGTCCATGGGGTTATGTTAATCAGCGCAAGACATTCATCAAAGGTAACGAAGAGATTCACTATGATATTCTAGGTATTTCTCAGCTGGACTATCTTGAACTTTACAAGAAATATACATATACAAAGCAAGAGTCATATCGTTTGGATTACATTGCTGGTGAAGAACTAGATGATACTAAGAAAGAAAATCCAGGAAATGACTTTAAAGATTTCTATACAAACCACTGGACAGACTTTGTTGAGTATAACATTCATGACGTGGAGTTGGTTGACAAACTAGAAGACAAGATGCGTTTGCTTGAGTTGCACCTGACCATGGCATACAATGCGAAGATTAATCCTGAAGATGTTTATTCTCAGGTTCGTATGTGGGACACTATCATTTACAATCACCTGCGCAAGAAAGGTATTGTGATTCCAACAAAGGCATACTCTGGTAAAGATGCTCAATTCGAAGGTGCTTATGTTAAAGATCCAATGATTGGTATGCACAAGTGGGTTGTTTCCTTTGACTTGAACAGTCTTTATCCTCACTTGATTATGCAGTATAACATCAGTCCAGAAACTCTGACATCCGAGAAGTTATCAGTGACTGTTGACAAGTTACTTAATAAAGAGATTGATACAGACTATCTCAAGCGCAGAGACCTTGCCATGACTGCAAATGGTTGGACATATCGCAAAGACATCAAAGGGTTTATGCCTGAGTTGATGGAAGAGATGTATATGAATCGTTCCAAGTTTAAGAAACAGATGTTGAGGATTGAACAAGAATACCAAAACGACAAGACAAAGGTTCACCTGCTAAAAGATATTAGTCGATTGAACAACCTGCAGATGGCAATGAAGATTGCTCTTAACTCTGCTTATGGTGCGATGGGTAATCAGTACTTCCGTTATTTCGATATTAGAATGGCTGAAGGTATTACAACTTCTGGTCAACTATCCATTCGTTGGATGGCAAACAAGTTGAATGCATTCCTCAACAAGACTCTCAAGACAGAGGGTAAAGATTTCGTTATTGCCATTGACACTGATTCAATCTATCTTACACTTGAACATCTAATCGAGAAAGTTTGCGAAGGTAAGAACACTGAGCAGAAAATTAAGTATATGGATAAGATCTGCGAAGATGTTTTCCAACCATTCATTGATCAAGGCTACACCGAACTATCAGATTACATGAATGCATATAGTCAGAAGATGGTTATGAAGCGAGAAGTTCTTGCGGACAAAGCCATCTGGACTGCCAAGAAACGATATGTCATTAATGTTCACAACTCAGAAGGAGTGCAGTTTGCGAAACCTAAGATCAAAGTTATGGGTCTTGAGATGGTCAAGTCATCTACACCTGCCGTTATTCGCACAAAGTTGCGTGATTCGCTTCAGGTTATCCTCGCAGGTGATCAAAAAGATCTTCATACATATGTTATGGAGTTTAGAAAAGAGTTTGACAAATTACCGATTCAAGAGATTGCTTTCCCGAGAGGTGTGAATGGATTGAAGCAGTATGCAGGCTCTCCAATTTATACAAAGGGTACACCAATCCATGTTCGTGGTTCATTGTTGTTCAATCATCACTGCAAGCGTTTGGGTATCGATAAGAAGTATCAACCAATCCGTGATGGAGATAAGATTAAGTTTGTGTATGCTCGTACACCTAATCCTTTTAACGAAGATGTGATTGCATTCCCTCAGGTTCTTCCAAAAGAGTTTAAAATGGAAGCATACATAGATTATGACAAGATGTTTGAAAAGGTATTTTTAGACGCACTACAAATTGTTATTGAACCACTAGGTTGGAAGACTCAAGAAGAAAGTTCACTGGAAGATTTCTTTGGATAATATACGTATCATCAAAACTGGAATCAATGTATCAAAGATTCTAAAACAACTGCAACAGTATCCTCAAGATTGGGGAGTTCAAACTACAATTGATGGTGCACAGTCTATGTTGGATCGTGGATTTCCTGAAGTTGAAGCAGGAGTTTTACAGATTGTAATGGGTGGTGTTGAGGATGAATCTCAATATGTTGGAGATACAGAGATTTGTATCGCAACTCCTGCCATAAATCATCACACAGAAATTGTAGGTTTTCTTAAACGCAATTTTAAAAAGTTTAGTCGATGTGGATTCTTATCGCTACCAGTAAGTGGTGGAGTTGGAAAACATATTGACATCGGTAGTTATTATCAAACAAGAGACAGGTATCATCTTTCAATACAAGGAACATACGACTATACAGTTGGAGATGAAACTGTAAGAGTTGAACCTGGAACTTTACTTTGGTTTAACAATAAGTTAGAGCATGGAACTAAGAATGTTGGAGATATTGTAAGGATTACATTCGTCTTTGATGTCCCACATTCCAAGAACAATCCATAGTTGCCTTGCAACAAAAGTTAATGTATAATAGGAGATATAAATGAAGTTACTAAAATTTTATGCTGAGTGGTGTGGTCCCTGCAAAGGACTTACAATGGTTATCAATGGTGCTAAAGACAAGATTGAAATTCCAATCGAAGAATACGACATTGATAATGAAATGATGATGACACAAGAATATAAAATTCGATCTGTTCCAACTATTGTTTTAGTCGATGATAAAGATCAAGAAATTAAACGAAATGTTGGTTTACTTACTGAAGAGAAACTGTTAGAATTCCTGAAAGGTTAATATGGCAAGCATACTAGACAAAATTAAAAAGAACACAACTATCAAAGACTCTGCGATTCTATCTGAATCAAAGTTCTTTAAGAAGAAGGATATGATTCCTACTTCTGTTCCAATCATCAATGTGGCTTTATCTGGTCGTCTTGATGGTGGATTAACTCCAGGTATTACAATGTGGGCTGGTCCAAGCAAACACTTTAAGACTGCGTTCTCATTGTTAATGGCTAAGTCCTATATGGACAAGTATGAAGATGCAGCATTATTATTCTATGACTCAGAGTTCGGTACTCCGCAGTCTTACTTCGATACATTTGGTATTGATACAAAGCGTGTTGTTCATACTCCACTCACTGATGTTGAGCAATTGAAGTTCGATATTATGCAACAGTTGTCCAATGTAGATCGTGGTGACCACCTAATTATTGTTATTGACTCTATTGGTAATCTTGCTTCTAAGAAAGAAGTAGAAGATGCCATGGAAGGTAAGTCTGTTGCAGATATGTCAAGAGCAAAACAGATGAAGTCATTGTTCCGTATGGTAACCCCACACTTGAACCTTAAAGACATTCCACTGGTTGTAGTGAACCATACCTACATGGAAATTGGTATGTTCCCGAAAGCAATCGTTGGTGGTGGTACTGGTGCAATGTATTCAGCAGATAATGTTTACATTCTTGGTCGCCAGCAAGAAAAAGAAGGTACTGAAATCGTAGGATACAATTTTATTATTAACGTAGAGAAGAGTCGTTATGTTAAAGAAAAATCTAAGATACCTGTTAGCGTATCTTTTGATGGTGGTCTTAGTAAGTGGAGCGGTTTGTTGGATCTTGCTCTTGAATCCAAGCATGTGGTTAAACCCACCAATGGTTGGTATTCCAAATGTGATCCAGATACTGGAGAAGTAGAAACCAAGAAATATCGTGTCAAAGAAACTGATGATAAAGACTTTTGGTTGTCAATTCTTACAAGCAAATCATTCTATGATTTTGTAAAGAACAAATATTCAATTGGTCAAGGTGGACAAATGATGCAAGAAGATGATCTTGATAAAGCATTAGAGGAATTAGAGTTCGATGAGTAAACCTTATGTTGTAGTGGAGTCCAAATATAGTGGACTTGATGCGATAAAGTTGACAGAAGAGCCATGGCAGGGTATAATATATGCTTATGGTAAGGTTGAGTTTGAAGAAGATGAAATCGACTCAACCATTCATCTAAAATTTGATTATGAAATTCTTGATGATGGTGGAAAGGGTTTCACCAATAAGAAACCATTTGAAGAATACATTGGTAAAATCTTGGAAGAATTGCTTCATGAAGGCATCCAAGAAAACAATTTAACATATACAGGCGGAACAGAAATTGATGCGAATAGAACAAAAGATTCTGAGCAATCTGATATTTGATGAGAACTATTGTCGTAAAGTAATCCCATTTATCAAGAAAGAATATTTTGCAGAGCGCAAAGAAGTAATCTTGGCAGACGAGATTGTTTCTTTCTTCACGAAGTATAACAAACCAGCATCCAAAGAAATCCTACAGATTGAAATTAGCAACAGGAAAGATCTCAACGATAAAGAGTTATCTGAACTTGGCGACTTTATCGGCACATTGAGTCAGGAACCAGTCAATGAAGACTGGATGTTAGAACATACTGAAAAGTTTTGTAAAGATAGGGCAATTTATAATGGAGTTCTCTCGGCAATCAGAATCATTGACGGCAACGACAAGCAACATACGCAAGATGCGATCCCTTCTATTCTTTCTGATGCTCTTGCCGTTTCATTTGATAATCATATTGGGCATGACTATCTTGATGACCACAATGAGAGGTATGATTTTTATCATAGGGTGGAAGAGAAGGTTGCATTCGACCTTGACATGTTCAATAAAATCACTAAGGGTGGACTATCAAAGAAAACACTTAATATTTGTCTTGCTGGCACTGGTGTTGGTAAGTCTTTGTTTATGTGTCACGTGGGTGCAGGTTGCCTAACTCAAGGTAAAAATGTCTTATACATAACTATGGAAATGGCAGAAGAGCGTATCGCTGAAAGGATTGATGCGAATCTTCTTAACCTAACCATGGATGAACTAAAAGTTATTGACAGGGATATCTATGAAAGTCGTATTGCTAAGATTACGGCTAAAACTAAAGGTAAACTAATTGTCAAAGAATACCCAACTGCTGGTGCCCACTCTGGTCACTTCCGTGCTTTGCTGGAAGAACTAAAGTTGAAACGAGAATTCAAACCTGATATTATCTTCATTGACTATCTCAATATTTGTGCGAGTCAACGAATGAAACAAGGTGGAAGTATTAACTCTTATACATATATTAAGAGCATTGCAGAAGAGTTAAGAGGATTGGCAGTTGAGTATAATGTTCCCATTGTATCAGCCACTCAAACGACTCGTTCTGGATTCACAAACTCGGATCCAGGACTTGAAGACACCTCTGAATCTTTTGGTTTGCCAGCGACAGCTGACTTTATGTTTGCTTTGGTCAGCAATGAAGAGTTGGAAGGATTGAATCAGATTATTGTTAAACAGTTGAAGAATCGCTATAACGATCCAGGATTCTATAAGAGATTTGTTATTGGGGTTGATAGAGCAAAGATGAAACTGTATGATGTAGAAGCATCGGCACAAACGCTAAGTGATTCAGGAAAGCACGATGACGATGAACCAATGTTTGATAAAAGTAATTTTGGTCGCAGACAAAAAGCAGAATCGTTTGACGGATTTAAGTTTTAGGAGAGAATATGACTAAGGTAATCGTAGCAAAACAAAAACATGATATGTCTCACATGATGGGACAATTTCCAGATGAGTCACATTATGATTTCCTCATTGAAGAGGACTGTGATGTTTATATGCCAGAAATTCCTGGACATCCAGAGATGACATACTCTGAAGAGAGAATCGTTTTGAAGTTCCGTAAGAATTACTTTACAAAAGAACAACAAGATCAAGCATACATTGGACTTCGTGAAGCAGCAACCGAAACTCAGAATAGAGGTATGGCTGCAGGTCCAAGAGCAGAGAAGTTGGGTAATCGTGAGTGGGTCACTGAATATGAATCAGAAATTATTGATTACTTCTTGAATCCAAAGGCATCACTGGACGGAGATCCAATTGATGTTATTAAAGCCAAGCATGAAGGTAAGACTGATAAACCATCTACCAGAAATAATGTTTGGGGTATCCAAGCAGTTAAGAAAGATAAATTTGTTTTCAATGAGTGGGTTGAGAAAGTTCGTAAATTAGATGCATCTGATATGGTTATCGAAGCAAGACGAGTAGAAAAAGCATATGTCTGCGCAACTACCTATGCCAATGGTGTTATGTCTGGTATTGCTGGTTGGTTCGATCGTTATCCTCGCATTCCTTATGGTCGTGCAACATCTTATACTGCTCGTGAACCAGCAAAGTTTGCCATGGCATATCCATTCTTGCAACAACTTGCGCAGGGTTTTAAAGACTTGTTGCCATGGAGATACAACAATCAAATGGAAGCAGCAAAGAAACTGGATCCTGCATTCTTAGTTCCAGAAACTCCATTCACTACTGTTACTGTTAATAAGTCTTTCAGAACTGCTTGTCACTACGATGCAGGTGACTTTACTGCTGGTCTATCCAATCTATTGACTCTAACAAACAATGGTAACTATACAGGTTGTTATTTGGTTGCACCAGAGTATCGTGTTGCTGTTAATCCAAGACCTGGAGATTTGCTACTCATTAACAATCATGAAGTGATGCATGGCAATACTCAGATTCAATTGCTCGATGAAGAAGCAGAGCGAATCTCATTAGTTGTTTACTTCCGTGAGAAGATGCTTGAGTTGGGTTCAAAACAATACGAAGATTGTCGTTATGACTTTGTTGAACACCGCAGACTTAACAAAGAACATCCAGACCAAAAATATGAAGATGGTTCTCAACGACATCTTTGGAATGGTGTTAGTTCTTCTATGTGGGAATCAGAAGAATGGTATGAATACCTTGAGAGTAAACTTGGTAATGATATACTAATGAAGTATCACCCAGAATCACAAAAGGCAAATTCACTTGAAGGATTCTTCTAATGTGTTCAGTGATTGGTGCGATTATTAAAGAACCTCGTGCAGAGGATTTCTTAATGCTTCATCGTGTGTTCCTTGAATCTAAGATTCGAGGGATGCACGCTACTGGAATCTCCTATGTTAAGCATGGAAAGATTATCACTGAGAAGCGACCAGTTCCTGCCGATGAATTCCCATTCAACTTTCCAAGTTATGTGAATGAAGATGGTAGTCTTTATTTAATTGGTCACTGTCGTTATAGCACTAGCGATTTAGAATTCAATCAACCAATTGCCAACGAGAATCTTTCAGTAGTTCACAATGGAGTTATCACTCAAGAGTTACCTGAGAAGTGGAAAGAACTCTATGGTTATGATTGTGAAACTAAAAACGATACTGAATTGATTTTACATACAGCAGAGGATTGCATCAGTCCATTGATTCGCTGGAAAGATTCAAGTCTTGCAGTTATTGAATTACATGTTGATAAAGTTATTAGATTCTATCGCAATGGTAAGCGTCCATTATACTTGACAAATATCTCAAATGGATGTATAATTACTTCTACTGCTGATGTTCCAAAACGAGCAGAAGTTCCAGGATTTCCGATTAACACTTTGATGAATCATTACATTACATTTGATGACCAACTCGCAATGACAATTGAAAAAGAAGTCATTGAAGATGCGGTGGACTTACAATATGAACTTTGTTAATTCAACAAGAGTTGAAGAGTTAATTAAAAATAGTCCAGCTGGTAAGAATACCAAATTCTTATCGGCTGCACATTCATTGTGGTATCGTTTCCACAATTATGATAAAGCACCACCACTGGCTCTTGAAGTAAATGGTGATGTTGTTTCGCTAATCTTTGCGACATTCAATCGTGATGGTTATGCGAATCTATATGAGATAGTTACACTTGAAGGACAAGAAGGAAATGGTTATGCAAGTAAATGCTGGGATGAATGGATCAAATATGCAGTCGGAGAACGCAAAACCCAACGACTTAAAATGTCATGCACTCCATCTTCCGTTACATGGCACAATAAAAATGGTCTCATCTTCTGGGCAGTCGATCCAACTGGCTCTCTTAGATCTGACCAACCATTATTTCCTACGAGAGTGGAACAAATAGACTATCGTAATAATGCTATTGTCAGCCCACTTCAAGCACTGCCACCATACAAAGCAAGAGATCAATTTCGTGCTGAAGGATTAGAATCCTATAAATGGGGTGAAAAGAAAAGAGCAAAAAGTCAAGCAGCAATTGATGCAGTTGGTAAGGCATGGTTGAGAGAAGCACTAATGGAACAACCTTCACTTGAAGAGTTTTTATTATAATGGATTATAGACTAGAACAAAATCGTAGGGAAGCGTTCATTCGTTGGTATGCATGGTCATTGAAGTATGATGATTGTGATCCAGCAGTATGGGCAACGAACTATCTTAACAAACGATATGAGCATAATGATGAGCAGAAGTTATGGTTGTGTTGGTTGTATGGTAATACATACTATCTTCCAACTGCTTGGATTCTCATGAATGAGTTTCCTGACTTTGAGTTGGCAACAGTTGATCGTATTACTCAATGGAACACTGCCAACTATAAACGATTAAGATATCAGACTGATACAAAGTGGAACAAAGGACATCTCCCTGCGATGTTTGCTTCTTATCAGCAATTCATTGGTAATAAAACACAACGAGAAAAACTGAAAGAATACTATGGACAATCTGAGGAAGAGAACTTTAATAATCTGTGGACAGGCATTAAGTCTGGGTTGCATAAGTTTGGTCGTTATTCCACTTGGTTTTATCTTCAGCATCTTAAGCATACTGCTGGTGTCCATATCACTCCTACTAGCCTCATGCTTGATGATTATGATGGGTCTCGCTCTCATCGTAATGGATTACTTCTCGCCATTGGGAAAGATGACGATATGGACAGAAAACTCACTGGAGTCGATTATTCAAATCTGGAAGCACAAGCGAGGGACATTCTCGTTGAGACGAAAGAAAGATTCCCAGAACTGGACTCACAAATAGATTACTTTACCATGGAAACCTGCCTATGTTCTTTCAAAAAGATTTTCAGAAAGAGTCATGGAAGGTATCTTGGTTACTATCTTGATAGACAAGCAGAAGAAATTATGCAGTGCGAGAAAGATGGTTGGTATGGTATTGATTGGAATGTTCTATGGCAATCAAGAGAAGAAACAATTGATTTTAGATTAGACCATAGACATGGTATTGATAAAGAGAAATTTACATCTTTCCTTAGCACTGGTGGAATGCAGAATATGGATTGGATGTTTGATGATGAAGAACCTATATTAAATGGATTGGAGATGTTTACATGAGTACGATGACACTTGACAGTAATGGAAATCTTGGAGTTGGAACTATTACAGTTTCTTCTAATACTACTGGTATGTATAATACCGCAGTTGGATCTAGTGCACTTGCATTTGGTGGATTCGATATGGAAGACTTTCTTGATACACATTCGTTTAATAAGATTACAGTTGAGCATAAGGTTGCAGAGTTCGAGTTAGCCAAATTAAGAGAAACTGTTCCAACTTATGCAGATGAGATTAAAGAAAACTTGTCTAAGAATCTTGCAAGAGATATAATTAAGAAAGCAACATTCACAAAGAAACATAATGTTGATAGCGACACTCATCACTTTCTTGGAAGAGTATGGGTGTTCACTGAAGGCGAATTAAAGGATCTAATTAATGAGGCTCGCAATGCGTAAGATTATCGCTGTTGGTGGACAACCTGGAACTGGTAAGACTACTCTATTCCGTAAGTTCATGGAAGGTAAGACTTGGGAAAGAGTCGAACCAAAGAAAATGCTTCCTGCACTCTATTGTAAAGACCTAGACTTATACATTCTAGGTAAGTACGAGGATGGTGAAACCTTCGCTGGAACAGATCGCCTATCAATGGCAGTCCAGCCAGTGGCACAAGAGTTCGTTAAGGAAACTACCTCCAATATTCTCTTTGAAGGAGATCGAATTTTCAACCAGTCTTTCCTAGAGTTTTCTATGAATATGCAAGGTATTGATTTACAAGTGGTTTATCTTAAAGTACCTGATTCCACGCTAAAAGAACGCTACATCGAGCGAGGATCCGACCAGTCTGAGACATTCCTAAAAGGTCGTGCGACTAAATATAGTAATCTACTATCAAACTTTGAACTGATGCCTTATATTACTGAGTTTAGTAACACTAACTTGGAGGAGCAGGGAAAGGTACTCGCATTCTTGGAAGGTAATTTCAAGATGTAAAATGCCTTTCTGGGATGTAAAATGTCATGCAATTTTGAATTCCTAGAAAACGCTAATTACGATTGGATGGACTTGCTCAACTTTTACGAGCGACCATTCAGAGCGAAATATATACCATCAAAAGTGTGGAAAGACCTAGACAACTATCGCAATGATAGTAAGGGTCTTTCAAACTACTTCAAAAAGTGGAGAACTAAAGTCGAGTTCCTTCCACAAAAATCCAAAGCAAAACTCTACGATAGTTATGTAGCTGTCGGTGGTGAATATGGACCAGATGAAAGACAGTGTTGCATCCAGATATATACAACTAATTTCGATAGGTTTCCATTCACTGAAACTACATGGAATAAGTTTAAGTACCGCATACTACAGACACACATGCATGAGTTAATACACTTCATGCAGTTCGACAGAAGAGGAGACGAGTGGTCAAACTACATCGTTCCTTACAAGAAAGTAAACCATGAAAAAAAGAACATTGAGAGAAGATATCTTTCCGAGTTCGATGAAATTCAGGCATATGCCCACTGTGTGTTACTTGATTTCAAAATCTACAAACCAACCATCTCCACAGAAGAACTAATCAATAGAGCAAAGTACTCTAAAGATTCTTCCACTCTTAACTACATCCTCAAAGCATTCAATTACGATTACCGTAATAACGCTGCAATTCCTAAGTTGATGCAGCAGATCGCCAAGTGGGATCGTAAATACCAAAGAACTATCCGAGCATCTCGTCGTCCTAAATAATATAGATAGTTTCTATATTAATAGGGAGTTTGAATGTCAGTTGGCACAGGTGGTGTAGAGTATGAGAACAAAGTTCTGGGAGTCATTTCCGAACAGATCCTCAACACCGACTTGAAAATCAAACCAGGAGGTACTGCTGCATTTTCTGCTGCAGAACCAGACCTCGTCCTTATTCGCAAATCCAACAATGCGATAATCAATATAGAAATCAAACAAGACAGAACTGCCCAGATGGGTGGTGGATCTTACAATTACGATATGGCTTCTGGAAAGTTTGAAGTCTCAGCAAAGACTGAGATTGATCCAGAGTTAGATAAAAAGATTGTAAGTATTCTGGATACAAAGAAGAAACATCTGGATGCGTTATTGGAATATTCAAAAGAAAAGAATCCTCCAGCAATTGCAGCAGGTATTCGAGGACTTCCATTAAAGTCCACAAAACATGTTTGGGAAGAACTAACAAGAGAAAGATTATTAGTCCCTCTCAATGGTAAAGTAGCAGTTGATAGTTCATTTCTTCATGCACATTATAAAAAGAAGAACTGTTATTATATTCAGATTGGTGGTGCAGGTTTATATTACTTGTATACCAATCCATTAAATTTACCAGTGCCACAATTGCGTGTATCAATGCAAGTAGAACTAAGACTCGGTAGAGGTGGTTCTAAAATGGACGGTAAAACAAGAGAGCAAGTAGCCACAGGAAATATTCGTGCGCAGGGAAGACTGGACGGTAAAATGTTAGTCGCTTCACCATGGTCGCTAGATATACCTGGACATTTCGAAAAATTATTTGGTACGGTAAACTAATATGTTAAATTTTAAATCATTCTTAACTGAAGTTGTTAAACCAACTTCACTCCTACAATCAATTTACGAAGAATTTCTTATAGAAGTTAAGAAAGTTTCTGAGAACGATGATATGGGTAAACTCAATGAGTTGAGACTTGCTCATCACTTATCAAGTGAGAAGGAAGAAGAAAAACATCTTCCAGAACACCATCGTTCATACGGTAAAGAAGATGCAGCACACAACGGATCCCCAGAAGATGTTCAGAAAAACATTCTTGGTAGAATGGATAAAGATAAAGCAGCACGAGTTGACAAGGCTGCATCTGATTCTGCCGATGCTTGGAGAAAGAAATATCTTGCTGAAGGTGAGAAAGTTGGTAAAGTTTATTGGACTTCAAACGCAGACAAAATAAACAAAAAAGGTGAAAAGGTAAACGGAGATCATTTCAAAACAACTGGTGTTCACGATCCAAAATCAAACGCTGATGTGATGGTCCAGATTGTAGATAAAGATGGTAACCATGTTCGTTGGCATGGCATCTCTGCTAAGATCGGTAAGCACGATCCAAACTTAAATAATCCAGGACTTGACTCACTAGAAAAGATTACTGGAAATGAATCTGGTCACTTTGCTTCATTAATGAAACCTCATGATGACCATATGCAAGCAATTGGGTATAGCCCAAAGAGTCGTGATGATCGCCATGCACAATGGAAGATTGAACAGATGGCAACCAGCAATGAACCTGGAAAGGGAATTCCTGGAGTTCGTGCTCAACACGCAGAGTTAGAAGCGAAACTTAAAAGTGGTGAGAAACTTAATGCTGACGAAAAGAAAATGCATGAGCACTCAACTACATTCTTACAAGCACATGATAGTTTAAAATCTGATAAAGATAGAAAAGAATTCATGGATACAGTTGCCCATAGAACACAAGCAGCTGTTTCTTCTGGACAAGAAGCAAGAAAACGAGTTGCTGCTTCTATTGCTGAAGGGCTTAAGAAAAAGGTTAAAGTTAATCCTGATGGAACTCATGATGATTCCGAATTGAGAAATACTCTTAATGGATTAATTTCACCACAAACAACTTTTGAACATTCAATCGTTCATGCAAGAGAAATGTCAGATGGAAGTCATGTTCCAGAAGTTAATGACCAGCATACATATGCCCAGAAACACTTGAACAATTTTACTAATTTAAGTGTTGAGGGTGGAGATGGACAGACGACTTATATCAAGGGTAAATTAAATAAACCTGGACATAAAAACCATGGTAAAACATTTAATGTGGCTCAACTAACGACTAAGTCCAACTCTGGTCCAATGCAGAACACAGTTGGCTCTCTAAGTCTCGTAAACAAACAGCACTAATCCCCTCAAGTCTGTAGGGTTATTGTTTGACAAATATTGCAAATTAAGGTATAATAGTAATATGATACTAGGATTCAAGAACTTTTTAATTGAGGCTGCACCAGAAGAAGGTGCAAAACTCAAACATATTACTCACGCTGAAGATCGCCCATTGTTCCATGGAGCCGATGGATTCAATCATGCTTACAATGCACTTCATGGTGTTAATCATCAGATCAACCAAAGAACTCAATCAAACAAATTGACAATGAAGTATGATGGTTCACCATCTATTGTTTATGGAACTAATCCAGAAAATGGTAAATTCTTTGTTGCTTCAAAGTCTGCCTTTAATAAAAATCCAAAGTTAAATTATACACCTGAAGATGTTGAAAAGAATCATGGACATGCTCCAGGTCTTGTAGAAAAACTAAAAGCAGGTTTACAACATTTACCAAAGATTGCTCCAAAGAAGGGAGTTTTCCAAGGTGACATGATGTTCACTAAACCTGATGTTAAAAATAACAAAGACGGAACTGTATCCTTTACACCAAATACTATTACATATAGTGCTCGTGGTAAAAAAGCAGAAGCGATTAGCAAGGCTAAAGTTGGTGTAGTTACTCATACAAAATATGAAGGAACTAACCTTGCAAATATGCATGCTACTGGTAATGTTTCTGAAAGCGATTTCGGTAATGATCCAGATGTTTTCCATCACACTGCTAGTTATGATACAAGTTTAGTTCACCATCCAAAAGAAGCACAAGATAGATTCTTGGATGAGATGGGTAAAGCCAAAGCCATTCATACTGAACATGGCGATAAGATGTATAAAGCGATTCATCCAGAACATAGTGGTGAAGCAGGACACCTAGCAACCTACATCAATCAAACAGTTCGTACTGGTGAAACACCTTCCACTGAAGGTTTCTCTAATCATGTTTCTAGTCAATTAAAGAAAAAGTTCGACAAGATTAAAACACCTGCTAAAAAGCAAGAGATTATTGCTGATGCTGACAAACAGTTAAAACATATTGAAAAGAACAAAGAACACTATGATAATCTGTTAAAGATGCATGGTCATCTACAGAATGCTAAGAATGAATTAGTTAATAGTTTAGAATCAAATGAAGGTGGTTATGCTCATGCCATCGGTGGTGTTGCTTCGAAGCCAGAGGGTTTCGTATACAATCACACTCACAATGGTGTGACAGAGCCAACCAAGTTAGTTAATCGTAAAGTCTTTGCAAAACAAAATCTATTAAAGAATCGTGGTGAACCAAAAACAGAAGAAGTTCATCACACAATGGCATTTGGTCGTATGAATCCTCCAACTGCTGGTCATGAAAAACTTGTTCAACATATGCACGATACTGCCAAGAAATTTGGTGGTGATCATACTCTAGTTTTATCTGGGTCACATGATACAAAAGATGGTAAGAATCCTCTAAGTCCAGAACAAAAACTAAAGCATGCTAAGAATGCATTCCCTGGAACTAATGTTGTAGTTGCAGATAAAGATAAACCAACTCTATTGCATCAAGCGTCTGAGTTACATAAACAAGGTGTGACGCATTTACACTTTGCTGGTGGCTCAGATCGTGCTCCAATGGCAGAGTTACTCAAGAAGTATAATGGAGTTAAGGGTGCTCATGGTTACTACAACTTTAAAGATATTTCTTTTGAGAACGCTGGTAAACGAGACGAAAATGCCAAAGGTGTTGAAGGTGTATCTGGAACTAAGTTAAGAGAACTAGCATCATCTGGTAAGAAAGAAGAATTCCACAAACATCTATCTTCACAGATGAAACCAGAACACAAAGATGAATTATACAACGATCTTAGAAAGGCTATGAAATGAAGAAACTAATTTTAGTTTTAGCAGTAGCATTATCTGGTTGTGCAGTAATCTTTCCTAAGCCACATGATCCAGTTATGTTTGGTCAGGCAATCGATGTTAAGGTAGGACTAAGTAAAATTAGTTGTGAAGACAAATCTAACTGGCAACCAGTATTAGATAAAGTAGAAACTCTTAAGGTTTACTCTACAGAACGTGGTGATCCACAATCCGATTCATTTGGAAAAATGGAAGAAGCATTAAAGAAAGCAAAAGATAGTAAGAGCAATACATTCTGCGAAAGCATTGTTAAACTTAATAGAACAAGAGTCGATGTTACCATCGATGCTTGGAAAGGTAGAAAATGAGTATCCTCAATGAATTAAGAGAACAGGCTGGACTTGGTGGTCCAGCAGCAGCATTGGCAAACGAACTTCTAGTAATCCATGAAAACTACTCTAATGGAGAACTAACCTCCGAAGAATACGGATTCCTACTACAAGAAATCGCTGATATTCGTGCTCAGCAGGAACTAGCCTCAGACGAAATCGCCTGTCGTTGGATCGTTGCTGCAGCACAGGCTCTAATATCCACTATGTAAGGATACAAACTCCTAAATAAGTATGTACTACTTTATAGATGGATCGTATGAAAGATTATAGACAACTAATAAAAGAATTACCCTCAACTACATTGGTATGTGCACTTGGAGATTTTGATCCTCCAACTACCGCACATGAGTTGTTGGTTAAAACTGTCAATAGACTGGCGGAACAGAAGAATACCGACCACGTCATCTACGCATCCACTAAAGATAGTCTTATTCAAGAAGACAAAAAGGAACACTACTTAAAGTTAATGTTCCCAAAGACTAAGTTCAAGTCCGTGAACGAGTCCAAGATTAGCAATCTCCTTGAAGAACTATCAAAGAAATACAAAAAGATTGTAATTGTTGCTGGAAGCGAACAAGTTGCTGGACTCAAGAAACTTGTTAAAGAAAACACCGAAATTATTGCAATCAACGAGAAGAATCCTGACGCTAATTATGCTAAAATGAAGCAGTTGGCAGTTAAAGGATTGTACGAAGAATTTAAGAAGAAGTTGCCAAGCACTATTCGTGAACTTGATGGTCGTCGTTTAATGAACGATGTGCGCATGGGTTTAGGTTTAGATCCAGTTAAAGAGCAACTTGTTCTAGTTAAAGATAAACTACGTGAACAATATTTTCGTGGAGAGATTTTTAACGAAGGTGATATTGTAGAATCAAATGGCGAGCAATTTACTATTGTAAAACGTGGTTCAAATCATTTGTTGTTAAAAGAAGAATCTGGCAAACTTGTATCAAAATGGATTCAAGATGTCCAACCAATGGAAGACAAAGTAATGAACGAAGGTGTTATCCAACCAAATGGTACTGATAAACTTGATGTAAGTACATCAGATACTGGTGCTAAAAAAGATGACAAAGAACCAAAGGGTAAAACTAAAGGGTTCATGACATTCTATAATTACAATACAAAAGATACTGTTAAAGAAGAAATTCAAATTGATGAATTGTCTACTGATCTATTGGCAAGATATAAAACAGCATCACATGCATCTGCAAAAGCAGCGGATGCTTCTGGTAACTATGCTAAAGGTGACAAGCGTTTCAAAGGTATCAACAAAGCAACTACCAAACAATTCGATAATGATCTAAAGAAACATGGTCAATACAAAGAAGAATTAGAAGAGAATCATATCGTTCATGTGGATGATGGTAGCAAGTATGGCGAACAACCTCATGATAAAGATGTTGAGCATGTAATGTCTGGTGTTAACACACATGGCGGTGAATTCGATGGACATTCAGATAAAGGTGCTTTCTTCAAATTCAAATCGCACAGTGATGCTAAGAACTTTGTAGATCATGTTAAAAGATCCCCGCATAAAACTGTTGGTGCAGATCTACATGAAGAAACTAAAAAGAAAGAAGTTTGTCCAGAGTGTGGTGAACCTAAATGCGAATGTGATGTTGGTACAGATAAAACTTCTTACAATCAACCATTCGATCCATTCTTCAAAGAAGATTTTACTGAACAAGAAATTGATGAGATGGTAAACTCTGTTACTGACGAAGACATTGAAGATCTCTATGAAGAAGACGAAATTGTTTTAGTCTATGATGATACTGGTGAAGAGATTCCACCACTACAAGAAGAATCAAAGTATGATTTGATGGAAGTTCTTTCTCGTACAGAACGTATGAGAGGTAAGATTCGTCTACGCAAGACTTCTGCAAAACGTGGTCGCTCCACTAGGATTGCATTACAGCGTTTCTCAAATCCAACAACTATTAATAAACGTGCACGTCGTCTTGCCATTAAATTAATGAAGAAACGTATGCTACGTGGTCGTGATTACTCTAAGATTTCCGTTGGTGAAAAAGAACGTATGGAAAAAGTAATGTCAAAACGCAAAGATGTTATTGGGCGCATTGCTCAAAAATTAGTTTCTCGTGTTCGTAAAGTAGAGAAGTCGAGAATGTCTCATGGTAAAGTTACTAAAGGGAGTATGCCAAGTGTATTTTAAATCTTTCTCAGACCATTTGTCTGAAACTTGTAACTGTTGGAAAGGTTACAAGCGCAAACCTGGAACTACACCATGTGCTGAAGGTTCATGCATTAAAGAAGGTAAGCGTGGGTTGTGGGATAATATCCATGCCAAACAAAAACGAATCAAAGCTGGTTCTGGTGAAAAGATGCGCACACCTGGAAGCGAAGGTGCTCCAACTGATGCAGCATTGAAGGCATCTCAAACAAATGAGGCTGCTAACATGGCTCAACAAGCAGCAATTGCCATTGCCATGAAAAAAGCTGGTAAGAAACCAAAGAATGAAGAAGTTGAAGCACAGTTTGATCTAATTGAATCTGTTGTTGAAGAATTAGCATTGTTACACAATATTGATCCAGAAGTTCTTTGGGAAAAGTTTGAAGAGTTTACTGACGAACAATTATTAGAGTATGCAGTTGATGCTAAAGGACATAAGTCATCTACTGGTGGACTAACCCAAAAGGGTCGTGATGCATACAATGCTAAGGGTGCACATTTACAAGCACCAGTGACAACTCCTCCATCTAAATTAAAAGCTGGAAGTAAAGCATCAAATCGTCGTAAGTCTTTCTGTGCACGAATGGGTGGTATGGAAGGTCCAATGAAGAAACCAAATGGCGAGCCAAGTCGTAAGGCACTCGCACTTAGAAAGTGGAACTGTTAAAATGGAAGAATTAATAATAGCATTAAAAGTCTTGATGGCAAATCAAACCTTCATGTACTTTAAAACCCATACTTATCACTGGAATATTGAGGGTATTGAATTCTCTCAGTATCATGATTTTTTTGGGGATCTTTATATCGACATTTATAATTCAGTAGATCCAACTGCAGAACAAATTCGTGCGTTAGATCATTATACTCCAATCAGTCTTGGTGAATTATATCGTTATAAAACTATTGACGAAAACGAAACTCGTGTAGAGTTAATTAGCGATATGCTCTCAACACTAATTACAGATAACGATAAAGTAATTGCAAGCCTAAATAGAGTATTCGCTCTTGGTACAAGAGAAAACAAACAAGGTTTATGTAACTTTATTGCAGATCGACTAGATACACATGCAAAACACGGTTGGATGTTACGTGCTAGTATGAAGAAAATAGGATAATAAAATGGAATACAATCAATTCATGGAAGCGTTGAAGGGTAAACAAAAGAAATTGGACAAGAACCACAATGGTGAACTTGACTCTCAAGATTTTAAGATTCTTCGTAAAGAAGAAACTGAAGAGTTAGACGAAATTCATCGTATGAAGACTAAACTTAATAAGTTAGATCCGTTCAGCAATCGTTCAGTTGCTCGCCAAAAATTGAGCAATCTAATGAAGTCTGGTAAAGCCAGAGGTGCTTTGATTGCCAATAAGATGAGAACTCTAAACATGGGTGACGATTTAGATCAAGAAGATCTAGATGCACTCCACGAAGTTTTATCAAAAGATGCTAAGGCTGGTGATTACATCTCTGATTTTGTTCATAGCGATAATCCAAAGTTTGATGGTAAGTCTAAAAAAGAACGTATCAAAATGGCTCTTGGTGCCTACTACGATACTAACAAGAAGAAAGATGGTGTCTCTGAAGGATACCAAAGTTACTCTGGTAGAAGCCATGGTAATCCATATGGCGGTGGTGGTTTTGGTAAAAGAGAACGAGAAGATGACGAGTATCATGTTCCAGATCCAACTCCAATAGCACCAGTACCTGATCGTAAGTATATCAGAGGTACTCCTGAGAACAAAGCGCACAAAGCTGCAAACAAACCAATCAATGGTCATCCGACAAATGAAGAAGTTGAGGGTTGGAAACTTGATTCTAGTCACAAGCATCCTGATGGTAGTCGTACTGTAAAAGTTAAGCACGAAAATGGTGCAGTGCAAGTTCATACTAACAAAAATGTAAAGGCATTGCAAACATTGTTGCAACAACGATACAAAGTCAACTTTGCTGAAGAATTTGAACAGGTTGAAGAAGATAAAATGACAACAACAAAAGATAAATCAGGTAAACTGGTCTCTTTCAAATACGAAGGTGATTGGAAAAAATCTACTGAGAAAAAACAAGGTTCTGGTAAAGCAGCAAACCTCGCTGGTCAAGCAATGCAGAAAATGTCAGGGGTACAGAATCTTGCAAGAGCACGTGCCAACAACATGAATTCAGAAGAAGTAGAACAAATTGATGAACTTAATGACAATTTACATCCAGCAGGTGCTGCTTTATTAAAGCATATTAAACCACAACATCACAATCTCTATAAACCGCATTTAGCAAAAGGTACTTTCAATGGTTCATATAAAGATCGTACTGATGTTTTGGCTGCAGCCAAAAAAGCTGGTCACTTAGAAGAAGCAAAAGACGAACAAGAGTATGGTTACGAAGGTGACATGGCTCTAAATCAATTGGCAACTCTAACACGATGTGCTGAAATGATCAAAGATATGCTCAAACCAGATACTGATATGCCAGAATGGGTTCAATCTAAGATTACTCTTGCCACTGACTATATTCAAACTGCAGCTGACTATATGTACTCTGAGATGAATGAGGGTGCACAATATGCTGGTTTAGAAAAAGAAGATAAACCTGGAAAAATTAAAACTGCAGTTGTTAAACTACATCCAAAGGGTGTTGGCTCTGAAACTGTTGAAGGCTGGAAAGATGCAAAGAAACCAGTAGCAGAAGCAGTTCAAAAGGTAGACATTCCTGCTTACCTACGCAAAGCAAAAGGTGATACACCATTAAAGATGTCTGACCTAAAGCGTAAAGATACTATTTCTGATCCAGAAAATCTAAAGAAAAATCGTTTGACAGATTCTTTCGATAACGAAGGTAACTTAATCTCTAATAAGATTTCATACAAAGATTTTATTACGGAAATTAAATTGGCTGATCTACCAGTTCGTAGAATTCAGGGGCATTCTTATGGAGCAAATTACTCTGATCCAGAAGGAGCAGATGATGCTGATGATAATAAACCAATGAAGCCAGCAGCTGAAAAGCGTGGTCGTGGTCGCCCAGCTGGGGCAAAATCTGGTGCTCGTAAGATTACAGGCACTTCAAAACTAATGAATAAATAAAGTAAAGTCCAAATCTAAGGAGACACAAAATGGCACTATGGGGCAACAAAGACTCTAAAACAGCAAGTGGAACTATCGCTATCGCATCAACAGGTGTGGTAACTGGTACTTCTACTGCTTTCACTACACAAGCAAAAACTGGTAATACTATCCGTGCAAGCGGTGTAGATTTCCAAATCGTTTCAATCACATCTGATACTGTGGCTAAAGTAATCATGGGAGCAAACAATGGTAACGGCACAGTTACTACTGTTTCTGGTGGTACTTCTTACACATTATCTGAGAAGCCAGTATTCGTTTCACACGGATCTACAGATAGCGTTCCTAATCTAGGCGACTCTAACAAAGTATTCGGTGTTGACACTACTGAAGTTAAAGCAGGTGGCGACAACGTAACTAACGTGGCAGTTGTTTCTGGTAAAACTCGTTACATTGGTACTGCTCCAGCAGTAACATTCTCTGGCGGTGGTGGTTCTTCTGCTGCAGCTACTGCAACTATCGCTGGTGGTGTAGTTACAGCAATCACTGTCACTAACGTAGGTTCTTCTTATACTTCTGTACCGACAGTTGCCATTGCTAAACCTGCTCGTATTATTCCTACTTCTGGAATTACTATTGCTACTGATACTGTTGCTTATACTGCACATGGCTTAGTTGCCAATGAAGAAGTTAAGTATAACAATGGTGGTGGTGCTTCTGCCACTGGTTTAACTTCTACTACATCTTATTATGTTGCTACTGCTGGTCGTACTGCCAATGCGTTCGAAGTTAAGGCAGCAGCAACTACTGGTACTCTTGCAGCAACTGTTGCTACTTCTGGTACTGGTGGTCAATTCACTTGCGGTGCTTCTACTCTTGCTGCTAATGATCGTGTTACTATCACTGGTACAAATACTGGTACTGGCACTATTACTGGCTACGCAACTGGCACAACTTATAAAGTTTCTGCCGTTACTGGTACTTCTCCAAGCGTAACTGGTTTCACACTAACTACTGAAGCTGGTGTTGCTATTGTTACTACTGCTGGTACTTTGGTTGGTTTGACTTATACAACTGAAACAGTTATCGATATTTCTGGTACTGGTAATAATGCTCAGTACTTTGAAATCCAAAACGCTGCAGATCAAGCAACAGCTACTGCTTCACTAGGTGAAGGTACATCTGGTGGTGCTGCACATGCTGGTTGGACTCGTCGTATTGTTGGTACTGGCGGTCGTGCTGGTCGTGTTCAAACTGAAGTTTTAGTTGCCATGGGTTCAATCACTGGTGACCAAGCTGACGATATCCAATATCCAGACGCATAATAAATAATAATACCTAGAACGAGATGGGGTTGTAACAAACCCCATCAATCTACATTTTAATAGGAGTGCCAAATGGCAGATCAAAAGATATCAGAATTAACCGCAGCAACCTCTGCTGCATCAGCAGACTTACTGAACATCGTACAAGGTGGTTCAAACAAGAAACTGACAGTTGCTAATTTCTTAGCAAACTTAAACTCCCCAGTTGTAATCAATGCGAATGGTGCTGACCAAGATACTCGTATCGCTGGTGACAATGATGCCAATTTATTGTATACTGATGCAGGTACAGATAAAGTTGGTGTAGGTACTTCAACTCCAACAGAAAAATTAGATGTTTATGGTAATCTAGCAATTACTAATGGTTATCTACGTTTATCATCTACTCCACAAGCATTAACTGGTTCTGGTTCGTTGGTTGTGAATACAACTGCAGCCGTTACGTATGTAACAACTACTGGTTCTGCAACTCTATCATTAGGTGATGGTGTTCAAGGACAAGAGAAAACAATAGCAATGATTGGCTATGCTGGAAGTGCTGTTTTAACACCATCTTCACCTGTTGGTTTTACAACTATTACTTTTACTGGTGTTAGTAATACTGTTCGTTTGATTTTCTTGAATACTAAGTGGCGCATCTTAAGCAATTACGGAGCAACAGTCGCTTAACATTTCGTTTTGAATTATTATTAGAAAGTGAAAAGTTAGGTGAAAGAAAAGTTAAATGAATCAAACTTCTTAGTTTTTGCAATGCATCATTATGATAATCCTCAGTGTCATAGCCTGCAAGAATTTGAAGAGGATTTGAAGAAGTTCTTATATCTTAAGAAATTACTCTCAAGGTATAAAAACAATAGAGAGTTAAGAGAGCGATTGATACTAAATCATATTATAGTTTTGTATAATATTTTCGGTGAAAACGCAACTCAAATGTTGTTTTATAAGATAGACGAGTCCTGTTGGGATTCACTAATTACATTTTTAGTGTATCTCGATAGGATGCCAGAAACGATACCAGAATTGAATATTGTTTTATCTGATATAGTTTTAGATGAAAACATTATATCAACACTTAGGAAAATTTAATGAGTCGCATAGTAGACAACTTAATTGCATATCGAATTCTCAAAATGTTAGTCACTAACTTTGAGAACACAGACGCATTCAAACTAGGTATTATTGATGCTAAGGGTAAGAACATCCGTAAAGCAAATACTTTACAGACATCAAAAGAACGTGACGCTTATACTTACCTCAATCGTTTAGTCTTCAATGTTAAGAAGATTATCAATAGACTTCCAGGTGGTGAAAGTAAAATGAAATCATTGGTTGCAGCACTATGGTTAGTAAAAGAACAATACCAATCAGGCAGTCGTTCAACTGCAATGCTCCAAGAAAAGTTTGACAATATCATGAAACTGTTGGATAATAGAGTGTCTCTTGTTGAAGAAGAGATTCTTGTTAAAAAGTTTCTTGATGAAGATGGCGCAGTAGCGAATGTTACTGGTGCTGCAGTTTCTACCAATGAACCAAAGATTGGTCCAAAGGAAATTAAGAAATACAAAGCTGGTCAAGCATCCACCATTGCAGGAATGATTCGTCGTCCGAAACCTGTAGGAGTTTAAGATGTGGATGTTGTCATTTGTACCTGATGCGTTACTTCATATTGTAGTCATTGGTATTATGATTGCTGGTATAGCAATCTATGCTCTTAGTTTTCTTACAAGATTTGTCCCACCACTAATTCCTTATTCTGGAATCGCCAGAATATTTGGAACTATCCTTACTGTTGTAGGGATTTATTTTTTTGGTAGTTACTCCACTGAGATGTTATGGAGAGCAAAAGTAACAGAATTAGAAAAACAAATTAAAATTTCTGAAGCAAAATCTAAAGAAATAAATATCCAAATACAAAAAGTATATGTTGATAGAGTTAAAGTAGTAAAACAAACTCAAATAGTGATACAAGAAAAGATTAAAGAAGTAGAAATTAAAATTGATTCTGAGTGTAAAGTTGCACCTGAAGCGGTCGATATACTAAATGAAGCAGCAGGAGTGAAAAAATGAAAACCCTTCTAGTTGCTCTAACAATATTAATATTAACTGGATGTAGCACACCAGTTAAAAGAAATTTTCCATCTGTTCCAACTGAACTAATGGAAGCGTGTCCTGACTTGAAGAAAACTAAACCTACTGAGAAGTTGAGTGAAGTATTGAAAGTCGTAGTGGACAATTATGGACAATATCATGAATGTAAAATTAAAGTTGATACTTGGATTGAATGGTACAAAACACAACGAGACATTTTTGAGAGTGTAAAATAAATGGATACAGAAAGACTAGCTAAATTGGAAGCACAAGTAGAAACTATAAAAGAGGATGTCAAAGAGTTGAAATCTGATCTTAAAGAAGTGCACTCTCGTATTACTACATCCAATAGAGAAATCGTTGATAAGATTGACGATATGCAAACTCGCATTGAACATAAGATGCAAGCTAATGCTCAAATCTCTCAAGACCAACATGCTGAAATTAAAAAGGATGTTGTGCAAGATTTAGAAAAGATGAACACTAGAGTTGCAGCACTTGAGCAGTGGAAGTGGTATGTAATCGGTGGTGCTGCAGTTGCAGGTTTTATTCTCGGACATATCAACGAGATTGTAAAGTATATAAAATAAAACTTGTTTTGTAATGATAAGTAGGGTATAATTGTACTCTACTAGTGGAGATTTGTAATGTTATACATTGATGCAAAGTATGCCCAAATACTTGGGTCTCGCTTGCGAAACTTCAAACAAAAGAAAGATTATCTCTGGAACTATTCATGTCCAGTTTGTGGGGATAGCACATCCAATAAATTAAAAGCACGTGGTTACATCTATCGTGCAAAGGCAGATCTATTTGTGAAGTGTCACAACTGTGGTTACGGCACGAACATCGGTAATCTAATTAAGTATGTTGATACAAAGTTGTATGATGAGTATGTGCTTGAACGATATAAGTCTGGTGCAACAAGATACAATGACCACAAAGATATCTCTGAAACTCAAGTAGTTCTTGAGACAGAACCAGAAAATTTACTTGAAGATGATATTCTCTCATCTCTCTCAAGACTAGATAAACTACCACTGACACATCCTGCTGTTCAGTATGTAGTTAAAAGAAAGATTCCGAAGGACAAATGGAGTCTCCTGTACTTTGCTCCAAAGTTTAAGGCATACACTAACTCAGTGACTGCCAAATTCCAAGAGCCAATACAAGACGAACATCCAAGGATGATTATTCCATTTTTTACTAATGCTGGTAAGTGTTTTGCTTATCAGGCTAGAGCGTATGGAAATGAAGAGCCTAAGTATTATACCATCAAGGTGGATGAGACTCAGGAAAAGATTTATGGACTTGAAAGGATTGATTATGCTAAAAGAATACTTGTGGTCGAAGGACCAATTGACTCGCTTTTTCTACCAAATGCAGTGGCTGTTTCAGGAGCAAGTTTTGATACCCCTACTATTAGGAGTATTCTTGCTAATGCAACGATTGTAATGGACAATGAACCAAGAAATAAAGACATTGTCAAACAGTTAGAGAAGTATATCAATCTAGGTTATTCTGTCTGTATGTTTCCAGAACACATAGAACAGAAAGATGTGAATGAAATGATTTTACATGGCGGAATGACTGCCGATGAAATTACCGATGTCATAAATACAAACACCTACTTTGGTATGGAAGCAAAATTGAAATTTGGTACATGGAAGAAAATATGAATGTCAGGATGATTAGTTATAGCAAACCCGATGAGAAAATGTTCCAAGAAGGTTTAGTAGATGTACAGGAGTTAGTTGCATTCTGTGCAAGAGTGAGTAATCCCAACAACCAACTCAACACAGAGACATCAGAGAAGTTAATTAAGTATCTCATCAAACATCAGCATTGGTCACCACTAGAAATGGTCAGTGCTTGTTTAGAAATTGAAACTACTCGTGATATAGCAAGACAAATCTTGCGTCACCGCTCTTTCTCGTTCCAAGAATTTAGCCAGCGATATGCTGATCCAACAAAAGACTTATCTTTCGTTCTAAGGGAAGCCCGACTCCAAGATACGAAGAATCGTCAAAATAGTGTTGAGAATACAAATCTAGCATTGGCAACATGGTGGGAAGAAAGACAAAAGCGAGTGATAAGAGAAGCTGAAGAAGCGTATGCTTGGGCAATCGAAAATGGTATTGCCAAAGAGCAAGCAAGAGCAGTACTCCCAGAAGGACTAACTGTTTCTCGTTTATACATGAATGGTACACTAAGATCGTGGATCCACTTCATTGAATTACGATCGGCAAATGGTACACAAAAGGAACACCAAGAAGTCGCACGACAATGCGCAAAGGTTATTGCTGAGGTATTCCCTCTAGCAAATGAATTAGTAAAACTATAATAATATTGGGGCAATAAATGGAAATTGTGCATGGCATAAAGGTTGACTACAACCGAGATAGTTTGTTTGACGAATTAGGTAGAATTAGATTAAAAGAAAGTTATATGAAGGATGACGAGGTAAGCCCACAAGAGAGGTTTGCTTTTGTCTCAAATAAATTTGGGAGCAATCCAGAACATGCGCAAAGGTTATACGAATACAGCAGCAAACATTGGTTGTCTTATTCTACTCCCATTTTATCTTTTGGTCGTAGTAAGCGTGGTTTGCCTATATCATGTTTCCTTAATTATATCGAAGATACTGCGGAGGGTTTAGTTGATAATCTATCAGAAACTAATTGGTTGTCTATGCTTGGCGGTGGTGTTGGCATCGGTTTTGGTATTCGTTCAGCAGACGATAAATCTACAGGTGTCATGCCTCACCTCAAAATGTATGACGCAAGTTCTTTGGCATACAGGCAAGGTCGTACTCGCAGGGGCAGTTATGCTGCTTATCTGTCTATTGATCATCCAGATATCATCAACTTTCTAGAGATGCGCAAGCCGACAGGCGATCAAAACATGCGTACTCTAAACATGCATCATGGGATTAACATTCCAGATGCATTTATGGAAATCATTGAACAGAGTATGATTGATCCAGACTTCGATGACTCTTGGAAATTAGTGGATCCTGCTTCCAATGAAGTTCGTGAAACTGTATCAGCAAAAGAATTATGGCAACGCATTCTTGAGATGCGTATGATGACAGGTGAACCATATCTACATTTTATTGACGAATCAAATCGACAAATGCCACAATGGTTAAAAGATCTTGGGTTAAAGATTAATCAATCTAATCTTTGCTCTGAGATTATTCTACCAACAAATGAGAAACGCACAGCAGTATGTTGTTTGTCATCTTTGAACTTGGAGTATTATGATGATTGGAAAGATGAACCGCAGTTCCTACGTGATGTTGCTGAAATGCTTGACAATGTTCTGCAGTATTTTATTGATCATGCTCCTTCCTCAATTAAGCGTGCAAAGTACTCAGCAACTCGTGAAAGAAGTATCGGCATTGGTGCGTTAGGTTGGCATGCATATCTACAGAAGAATAATCTTCCATGGGAATCATCATTGGCAGTTGGTAGAAATAAAAACATCTTTAAAACTATAAGAGAGAAATTAGATGTCGCTAATAAAGAACTGGGATTGGAACGTGGTGAAGCACCTGACGCAGTGGGTACTGGGAATAGGTTTAGTCATCTTATGGCTATTGCTCCCAATGCTTCTTCTTCCATTCTCATGGGCAATACTAGTCCTTCTATTGAACCTTTGCGTGCCAATGCTTATCGCCAAGATACTTTATCGGGTTCTCACTTAAATAAAAATAAGTATCTTGATAAGGTCGTTACTGATTATGTTAATTCAAACCCTAAGGCAGATGCCCAAGAAATATGGAGTTCGATTATTGCGAATGATGGTTCAGTTCAGCACTTGGATTGGTTGGGAGACTGGGAGAAAGACGTCTTCAAGACTTCTATGGAAATTGACCAGCGTTGGGTCATTCAACACGCTTCCGACAGGCAACAATATATTGATCAAGCACAATCGTTAAATGTATTCTTTAGACCAGACAGTCACATCAAGTATATTCATGCTGTGCATTTCCAAGCATGGAAGTCTGGATTGAAGACTATGTACTACTGCCGTAGTGATAAGATCGCAAAAGCAGATAAGGTGTCAAAGAGAATTGAACGAGATATTATTAAAGAAATTAACTTACACGATCTAGCCGAAGGTAACGAATGTTTGGCTTGCGAGGGATAAAATGATTACAAAAACAAAAACAAGATTAACGGATACAAGAGATTCATTTAAACCTTTTAACTATCCATGGGCATATGATGCTTGGTTGAAACATGAACAAGCACACTGGCTGCACTCAGAAGTACCAATGGCTGAGGATGTTAAAGACTGGAAAAAGAAATTAACAAATGAAGAAAAAACCTTTCTTACGAACATCTTCCGATTCTTCACTCAAGGAGACATTGATGTTGCTGGTGGTTATGTTAATAATTATCTGCCTCATTTCCCTCAACCTGAAGTAAGAATGATGTTAATGGGTTTTGCTGCTCGTGAAGCATTACACATTGCTGCATACTCTCACCTAATCGAAACACTGGGATTACCAGAATCTACTTACAACCAATTCCTTGAATATCAAGAGATGAAAGATAAGCATGACTATGTACTTGAACTTTCTAGTCGCAATGGTACTATCGCTAGTACTGCTGAGCACATTGCTGTTTTCAGTGCCTTTACTGAAGGCATGCAGTTGTTTAGTTCTTTTATCATGTTGCTTAATTTTCCTCGCCAAGGCATGATGAAGGGTATGGGTCAAATTGTTACTTGGTCTATTGCCGATGAAACAATCCATGCTGAGTCTATGATTAAGTTGTTCCGTGAGTATATCAAAGAAAATCCTGAGATCTGGAATGACGAATTAAAGGGTAAGATATATACAATCGCTGAGAAAATGGTAGAGTTAGAAGACAAGTTTATTGATCTTTGCTATCAAGGTGCAGACATGCGTGAACTATCTGCAGAAGATGTTAAGAAATATATTCGTTACATTGCAGATCGTCGTCTAATCTCTCTTGGCATGAAAGGTATCTTTAAAGTTAAAAAGAATCCACTTCCATGGGTCGAAGAAATGATCAATGCACCAGTACACGGAAACTTCTTTGAGAATCGTGTTACTGATTATGCTAAAGGTGCATTGTCTGGCACATGGGGTGATGTATGGGGTAAAGCAGCGTGATAGAGTTAATCTATCTGTTGGCTATGACTCACATTACCATTGTGTGCGTCACTTTATATCTTCATAGAGGACAGACACACAGAGGAATAACTTTTCATCCAGTTGTTGCACACTTCATGCGTTTCTGGTTATGGCTTACTACTGGTATGGTAACTAAACAGTGGGTAGCTATTCATCGTAAACACCATCAGAATTCTGATAAAGAAGGTGATCCGCACACACCTCATGTGTATGGTATTTGGAGAGTGGTCTTCGGTGGTGCTTTACTTTACCATGATGCCAGTAAAAATAAAGAGATGATTGCTCAATACGGAGTTGGAACTCCAGATGATTGGATGGAAAATAACATTTACTCTAAACATAGCAGAGCAGGTATTATGCTAATGTTAGCCATCAATATTATTTTGTTTGGTTGGATTGGTCTGCTTCTATGGGGTATTCAGATGATTTGGATTCCATTCTGGGCAGCAGGTATTGTCAATGGTGTTGGTCATTGGTTTGGTTATCGTAACACGGACACCAAAGATCGTTCAAAGAACATATCAATGTTCGGAATCATTATTGGTGGTGAAGAACTACACAATAATCACCACGCTGAACCAGCAAACCCTAAATTAAGTAGAAAATGGTTTGAATTTGATATTGGATGGATGTGGTTTAAGATACTACAAAAACTAAAACTAGCCGAGACTAAACAATGACAACTAAGATTTTTGAATGTAATGAATGTCAGGCAAGAGGTAAGATTATACTCAAGTCAGAAGAACGATTGGAAGACATCGTTTACTGCCCTATTTGCTCTGCTGACATTTACGAAGAAGACGACTACGAAGAGGAAGAATAAATAGTAGTTTATACTACTGATTATTCTAATGTGGCTTTATAATAACGAAATTATTGAGGAACTACCTGATGATTGTGTTGGCTTTGTTTATTTAATTACGAACAAAGCCAGTAGTCGTATGTATGTGGGTAAGAAGTTATCCAAATTTGCCAAAACTACATACAAAATAGTAAAGCAGAAAAACGGAATTAAAAAACGAAAGAAGATTCGTAGCAAAATAGACTCTGATTGGATGGAGTACTATGGTTCGAGTATAGAACTAAATAAAGATGTAGAGTCTCTCGGAAAGGACAACTTCCTTCGTGAGATTCTTTTCTTTTGTAAATCCAAAGCTGAATGTTCTTACATAGAAGCACGAGAACAGTTTGCACGAAAGGTGTTAGAGTCAGACGACTACTACAATGGACAGATTTCTGTCCGAGTCCATGGCTCTCATATTAAAAACAAACTATGACATACTTACTCTTTACAGTTGCACTATCGTTGTCGGCTCTCGCTGCATATTACGCAGTGATGGGGCTCATCGCAATTTTTGCTGCAGCTGTTGTACCGATTGCTCTTATGGGTTCTTTGCTTGAAGCATCGAAACTTGTAGTTGCATCTTGGCTCTATCGAAATTGGAAAGAAATTCCAAAATTGATGAAGTCATACTTTGTAGTTGCCTTGATTGTGTTAATGATGTTAACATCTATGGGCATTTTCGGATTCTTATCAAAGGCACATTTAGATCAAGCAATACCTTCGGGAGATGTTCAATCTAAGTTGTCATTACTTGATGAGAAGATTAAAACAGAAAAGGAAAATATCAATGCAAGTCGTAAAGAACTTACTCAACTCGATGCTCAAGTGGATCAAACCATCGCAAGAACAGACGATGCCAAAGGAACAGACAGAGCCATCTCCATCCGTAGAGGTCAGCAAAAAGATAGAACCAGAATCCTCAACGAAATCGGTACAGCGCAAGCCAAGATCGCCAAGTACAACGAAGAGCGTGCGCCAATCGCCAGCGAAGTCCGTAAAGTCGAAGCAGAAGTAGGACCAATCAAGTACATTGCTGCATTGATATATGGTGACGAAAGTTCAAATGATACGAATATGCTTGAGAAAGCAGTTCGTATCGTCACCATACTCATTGTTATTGTATTTGATCCATTGGCAGTACTATTACTAATTGCCGCAAACTGGAATCTTAAACATACTGGTACAAGAAGATGGAATGAATTCTTTGAGAAACCACCTACAGTAGACTTTCCAGAAAAGACTAAAGAAGTTGAAGCCGATATGCCTATCGAAGAAGCAACTACAACTCCTGTTTTTGATCATATGACACAACATTTGTCAAAAGAAACACCTGACAAATGGGATGAGTCAGAAATTATTGAAGAACACGAAACAACTGTTGTTCCAGAAGAAATCAAAAAAGAAGTAAACGAGTTATTAGAATCTGAGATTCCAGAAATCGAAATTGATGAGCCAACAAAAGATTGGGAACCAGAATTATATAAAAGAGTTGAGAAGAAAATTGAGTATGATTCAGCTGGTAGAAGAATCACACCATCAGTAGAAGAAGAATTAAACCCTCCAACGAAAACACAATCATTCTTGAATAAAGTCCAGAGTGTGTTTTCTTCACCTAGTACAAAGTCAGCCATTGAAAAAGATGTTGAGAAGTTGCAAGACAAAAATCCTAAATAGTAGATAATACTAATAAGGAACTACAAGTTCCATGGTTTTAGGAGAATATAGTGGATCCCCTAACTCTCTTTGCATTAGCCAATGGAGCAGTTTCTGCGATCAAAGCTGGATGTAAATTATACAAAGATATCAAAGGTGCAGCTGGAGATGTAAGGGATGTGCTCAAAGATTTGGATGCACAGTTCCATGGTATGTATGAAGAAAAGGGAAAGACACCACCACCTGCAGCAGTCAAACAACTTAATGAAGAAAAAGCCAGAATAAAAGAATTAAACAAGAAAGACTCAGGCGATGTTTATTTTGAGTTAGGTCAACATCTTGGTGCTTTCTTTGATAATCAAGCAAAATGTATAGCAGTATTTGAAGCAGAAGAACGTAGGTCTTATCAAGTATACAGTGGTGAATCTTCTGTAGGTGCTCGTGCCCTGCAAAGAATATTGATGAAAAAGAAACTTGAGCAGATGGAAGTTGAACTGCGTGAAGTAATGGTATATCAAAGTCCACCTGAGTTGGGTGCACTTTGGACAGAAGTATTAGAAACTTCTAAAATATTAAATGCAAGACAATCAGTTGCGCTAAAGAAACAGATTGAACTACAACATAAACATGATATTGAGCATGCTAAATTTATAAACAAAGTTCATGTTGCGTTAAGATGGTTTGGTAGTTTTATAGCAATTATTGGTGTTACATTTATTATTTTATGGTTCGTAGTGCAAGATAGAATAGAAAAATATCCACAACTAGGAACTGATTGGGTTCCTAAAACGGACAAACAAAGAAGACAAGAAGCCATGCCCAAACACTACGTAGGAAGATAGCAGAGCAGTAAGTCTAATAATAAAAATAAAAGGAAGACTGAAATGGAATTAGAACAAATCAAAGACAAGTTAAGTGCTGGCGAAGCCAAAGGTGCGCTGATTGAAAAGGTAACATTTGCAGTATTGCCCATCATGTTTGCCTGTGTGGTGTACTTGATGAATGCGCTGAGTCATGTTAATACACAGTTGACCATTCTTGAAAGCAAGATGCAGTTGGTGGTGACATCGGACAACAAACAAGCACCAAACATGGGTGCTGAACTGGCTCGTGAAAAACTGCGCCAAGACTTTATGCAAGCCAACACAGAAGCACTATCAAGAAGCGGTGCCAACAAAGCAGTACTGGACACATTAGTATGGCGTGTGCAAGAGTTGGAAAAGTACAAAGAGAAACAAAGTAACAATGGTGGGAAGAAGTAAGTAAATGCTCGATGGAGTTAAGACTGCTTCAACTACGCTAAAAGAAGCGCAGAAAATAGGTAAAGAACTTGGTTCTGTTGTTTCCGATCAACAAGCTGATATGGAAGCAACAATACAGAAAGAGCACAAGGCTCGTGTTACAGCAAAGTTATCTGAAGCTGCTCGCAAAGCATCACTAGAAGTTAAAGCAGTTGAGAAATTTGAATCTAAGTATAAACATGAACAAGAACTTGCTAAATTAAAAGCTGACACGATTCGTAAGTACGGGAAAGATGCTTGGGTTAAAGTTGAAGCAGAAAAGGCTCTTATTGAAAAAGAGCGACAAGCAGAATTAACTGCTATGGATATTGATCGACATAAACAACTTGATGTTCTTTGTTGGTGTATGACTGTAGCAGCATTAATAACCTATTTTTTAAAATTGTATAAAATATGAGACTAGCGCAATTCGTTTTAATTATAACTCTTGTAGTTACTACATTTTTAATATGGTTAGAACACCAAGTTAAGATGATACACTAAAGAATAATATGAAAACAATAGGATTATTACTGCTTAGTTTTTCAATGTACGCAAATGCTCAAGCATTTAAATATAACTATGAAATCACATGTGGTCCAGTCATGCCAATAATACAATTTCTTTCTGAGACTCAACAAGAAAAATTAACATGGACAGGTTTAGATATATCAGATGGTTCAGTATATTCTTTGTGGGAAGACAAAGAAGGTAATTGGACACTACTTAAGAAAAATTCACAAATTGCTTGTATCATAGGTTCTGGCACAAAAACAAAGGTTATATGAAAAAACTCTTACTATTACTACTATGTTCTTTAAATTTTAGTTTATTAGCGAATCCGATTGATGCATCTTGCCCTCAACACGTAGTTTGGGGTGCTCCACAGGTAGCAGTTGAGGGTAATAACCAGTACCTATGTCGTACTGGTTATGCCGTTAATTACAACTACCAGACCAAAGTTGCGTATTTCGTAGCTGAAGTTATCAAACCAGAATTGCTAGTGACTAAGGCAGTTTCTCGTAAAGATGACTTCCGTGAAGATCAAGAGATACCAGCACAATTCCGTGTAACATTAAAAGAGTATGTAGGTTCAGGACTGGATCGTGGTCACATGGCACCTGCAGCAAACTTTACTTATGATGCAAATGTTATGAGTGAGAGTTTTTTGCTCTCAAACATGATGCCACAAAGTCCAGGAAACAATCGTGGGATTTGGAAGTATCTAGAAGAGAATACTCGCTATTGGGCATCCAAGTATGGTCACTTAAATGTAATTACAGGTACGATTTTTGATGTCAATTCTCAAACAATGGGTAATGGTACAAAAGTTCCATCATTCATTTATAAGATTGTTATTGATCCAAGACGCAATGCAGCAATTGCGTTTGTGTTTCCGAATGCTAAGTTAGATCCAAAAGAAATAGAAAACTATGTTGTACCTATTTCAGACATAGAAAAATATACTGGAATAAACTTCTCTCCTATGATTCCAGCAAACTTAAAATCATTAGAAACAACTAAAGGTAACTATAAGGATTGGTAAGATGGCACTCATAGATTCAGTATTAAACATGGTCAGCAGGACACCAAAAGATCCTGACGCACCAAAGCCACCAGCTGGTTCTCGTTCAGAGCGTGAAGCAAAGATCAAAGACAAAGCAGGTATGGTCATCAATGTGTTTGCATTGCTATTGGCAGTGAATGCATATTTCGGTGGAACATACTCAAGCACTATTCTTGGTAACACTATCAAGGCAGGTAGCGAGTGGAGTTTCTATCAAGCGAAGAGCATCAAGAAAACTGCAGCAGAGTATGCATTACATGATGCAGTTAAATCTGGTGATACAAAGTATGCAGAAGAATTGAAAAAGAAAATTGATCGTTATGAAAACGAACCAAAAGACGGCATGAAGGATATTCGTGCTCGTGCTGAGAAGTTAGAAGCAGACAGAGACGCTGCAAAACTTCGTAGTCCATGGATGAGTTATGCTTCAACTGCATACCAGTTAGCAATCGTATTACTATCAGCATCTATCCTTGCTGTTAGCATGCCGTTGTTTTGGGGTAGTTTTGGTGTATGCGCCATTGGTATTGTATTAATGTCACAGGGCTTATTGCTCTGGTTCTAGGAGAAAAAGATGGCAGAAGTTAAAAAAGACGAAGACTGGATGCAAAAGAAATGGCGTCCAGCCATGGGTTGGATGTACATGTTAGTCTGTATGATGGACATGGTTGTGTTCCCAGTTTTGTGGTCTATACTACAAGCAGTTACTCATACTCCAATCACTCAGTGGAATCCATTAACACTGCAAGGTGCTGGTTTATTTCACTTAGCAATGGGTGCAGTATTAGGTATCGCAGCATTTGGTAGAACTCAAGAGAAAATTGCAGGAAGCGCAACAAATGCACCAACACCAGCCTTACCAGCAAGCGTGCCAACAGCACCTAGCATGCCTGCACCAGTACCAATGGCTCCAAGACCAGTACCAATGGCACCACCTCCAGCACCATCAATGGACTTATTGCCAGACGATCCACCGACACGCAACACTCGTAACGACTGATGAACTATCGCACGATATTCATAAGTGATGTTCACTTAGGTACTCGTGATTGTCAAGCAGATAAGTTAAATAACTTTTTGAAACATAACACCTGCGAGACTTTATATCTCGTGGGTGATATAATTGATGCTTGGAAGATCCAACAGAACAAGTGGCGATGGAAACAAAGCCACACTAATGTTGTCCGCAGAATACTTGGTCATGCCAAGAGAGGAACGAGAGTTGTTTATGTTGCAGGTAATCATGATGAATTCTTAAGACCGATGATCCCATATGGATTCTCTTTCGGTCTGATTGAAATAAAAAATCAAACAGAACATATCGGTGTAGATGGTAAACACTATCTTATAACTCATGGTGATTTATTTGATGGTATTACAAGACTGGCTCCATGGCTTGCATTTCTTGGTGATAAACTCTATGACTTAGTTCTTGATTGGAACTCTCGTTTCAACTGGATTCGTCACAAACTAGGGTTTGGATACTGGTCACTGTCTAAATACCTAAAGCATAAAGTAAAGAAAGCATCTGACTTTATGTTTCAATTTGAACGTAATCTTGCAGGCTATTGCAAGAAACGAGGTTACGATGGAGTCATCTGTGGGCATATTCATCACGCTGAAATAAAAGATATTGATGGTATAATCTACATGAATGATGGAGATTGGGTTGAATCCTGCACTGCTTTGGTCGAGCATCATAACGGTAAGTGGGAAATTATTACATGGACTAAAGAGAATGACAAAGAAGATACTGATAGTAACAGACAACCTACCTGATCAAATCAATGGTGTCGTTACCACTTACAAAAATATTGAAGCATGTGCGATTCGGGATGGTTATACTGTTGATTATCTTGATCCCAGCAGGTTCCGCTATTTTGATTGCCCTCCCTACAACGAAGTCAAGATTACCATTCCGTGGCAGGTGGGCAAGAAGATTGAGGAGATCAATCCAGATTATATCCACATCGCCACCGAAGGTACTTTGGGTTTGTGGGCTAGAGCATATCTTTCAAAATGTGGTATTAGCCACAATACTGCTTATCATACTAAGTTTCCTGAGGGACTTAAAACCCTATTTGGCATTCCTGAGTGGATAACATGGAGATTTGTTCGCTGGTTTCATAAACATAGTGGTAAGGTATTAACAACCACTGAGACAATGGTGAAAGATCTTAAAGCACATGGGTTTGGTGGAGAAGTTATTCCATGGACTCGTGGTGTTGATAGAGAAATATTTAATCCATCGCACAGAAACGACAATATCAATGGTAAATATTTGCTCTGTGTTTCTCGTGTTAGCAAAGAAAAGAATCTTGAAGAATTTTTTAAATTAGATTATCCTGGATACTACAAAGTTATGGTTGGTGATGGACCAATGCTTGAAACATACAAGAAACAGTATCCTGAGGTAATCTTTACTGGATTTAAGACTGGTGTTGATTTAGCCAAATGGTATGCAAATGCTGAAGTGTTTGTATTTCCTAGTCAATGGGAAACATTTGGTATTGTAATGATCGAAGCGATGGCTTGTGGTACTCCAGTTGCAGCATTCCCATGCGATGGACCATTAGATGTTATTGATCAAGCAGAAACTGGATTCATGAATGACAATCTTAGCGATGCAATTGATGGTTGTTTACAGTTAAATAGGGATAGAGTGTTAAGGGGTAGCCAGCGATGGAGTTGGGAAAATGCTTGGAAAATCTTCAAAAATAACCTAACTTAGGGATAACCCCACGATCTGTAGGGTTATTAACCCCCCTAAACCCCTGTAGATACAGGGGTTTTTTATTGCCAAAAAGTGCTTGTCTTTAATTGCATATTGCTGTATAATAGTTGTATGAAAATTGAAAAGGAACTGAAAATGAAGCAATTAAATGCCTACATCGCTAAGAAAAACCAATGGAATGCTATCTTCAAAAGCACTCGATATTGTTTAGACACTCATGCTGATCGTCAGCGTGTTGCAGATTGTATTGACTCTGATTTGAGTCCTGAGAATTTGACTTGCGATGGTGAACTTCCACGAAGTGTGGTTAACGCAAAATACAAAGAGTTGGTCTATGCTGCAAGTCAACTCAAGAAGTTGGATCCAGCAGTAAAATTTTATGAATTTGAGTAAGGATAGATTATGAAATATCGTGTAATTGTGAATGGTGTATCTTTTTATACATCAGGTGCAGCTATCAAGCGTGGTGTTGGTGATTCAGTTGGTGTGAATACAGTTGTTCGTCAGTTGTTTGAAAATATGTTTAATGCAATCGGTATTGCATCAACGATGACAGTGTATGACCACAAGATGAATCGTGTTTCTTATGATGTTCAAATTTCAAAGGTATAATTATGAGTAAAATGGCAGAATTAGCAATGGAAATTGATGACTTAATTGAACAAGGTATGTCTGCTAAGTTTATCGCAATTAAACTTAACATTCCAATTCAAATGGTACAAGACGCATTTGAACAGCGTGAGAATTTAGAAATTGAAAAACAGTACGAGTTCTTGTCTTATGCAGATGAAATGGCAAACGATGATGCTCAATATTATGGAGAAGCATAATGAATATGATTATTGAAGAAAAGAATACAGTTGAGTATAAAGGCGAGATATTTGATCGCACTCATGGTAGTCCTTTTGATCGTGGTGCTGCTGATAGTTACTATCATCGTCCACCAAATCCTCATTGGTATCCAGAAGGCACTTACAATGGTGATCGTGTAGAAGCAAAAGATATGCATGGGATTCAATTGCGTGCATATGCTATGGGTTATGAATTCAACGAACGATTCGGTGATAAAAAGAATTGGGATTAAAAACCCCATCGGTCTTACTGGAGGGATATCCGTGGCAGACCTTAAACAGCCAAAACAGCAGTCTATTTTTGCTGGTTACAGACTATAAAGAAAAACCAGCACTAATTTTTGAAAGGTGATTATGAATAAATTTGCAGTGAATAGAATGAAAACAGCACGACAGGAAGAAATCATGCTTATCTGTCAAGAAGAGTGTGCTGAAGTTGCGCAAGCAATAAGTAAGGTGTTCCGATTCGGAGTTGATGGTGAGCACTTGGGTGCTACGAATCGTGAACGACTCGAAGAAGAAATTGGTGATTTGCTTTGCATGATCGAGATGCTGACTGAAGAAGAAATCATCGATGCCAGTGCAGTTGCAAGAGCAGCACAAGCCAAGCGAGCAAAGTTAGCCAAGTGGTCGAACATTAAGGAAGTTGCATGATTCAGATTAATAACCTAACCGAGTATCAAGTTGAGATGTTAGACCATATGTGGTCTTTGGACTCAGTGGAAGAATACGAGGAATGGTATAATCTATTAGATGACGAAGACCAGCAACTTGCAGATAGTCTGCAACAAATGATTATTCTCGCAGAGATGGATAATCTGATGGACGACTGCAAAGATGCGAAAGAACTATTAAAGAAATTTGCCTTGTAAGAGAAAGACATGTATAATAAGACAATGAAACCTAGAAATCCTATTGCAAAGGATGTTCGTACTCCCAAATACCGCATGCGTGTAGTTGAGAGTAAGGTTCAGTACATTCGTCAACCTAAGCACAAGAAGGACATATATGAGTCTTAATTACGAAGCAGAATTTTATCGTGCAGGTCTACTAAAGACTGTAAAGATAAAAGAGCACAAGTACGATCTGGTAGAATTTACAATCACCAGTAAACTTACCGATGAAGAAACAGGTAAAGTTATCCTTGATAGTGGACATACAGCCTTCTTCAGCAACAAAGAGTTCAAGGAATTCTTTGGTCCAATTTTTAATGAGATGAAAGTGAGATTAGATAATGCAGACAGTATTCAGCAATGAAAAAGAGTTTGAAGATTTTAAAAACTGGACTTTAGGACTATTACACGATGAAAATCTCAAGTCAGGTGTGTGTGTTACTTTTACCAAGAAAGATGGAAGTGAACGCAAAATGCAGTGTACCCTCATCGAAAGCAAAATCCCAACAGACAAGCGTCCAAAGGGTACAAGCGAAAGTGAGAATACCAGCATTGTTGGATCCGCAGTTCGTGTCTTCGATACAGAAGTCGGAGAGTGGAGAAGTTTCCGTTGGGACTCAGTAACTAAAGTGGAGTTTGATTTATGAAAATTTTAATTTTATTGGCAATCGTTATTGCAGTGGCAATTATTATGCCAATTGCAACAATCTGGTCACTCAATGCATTATTCCCTGCATTGGCAATCCCATTGACATTTGATACATGGATGGCTACATTGATTCTAAGTGGAATCGTTAGTGGCAGTTCTGGATTTACATATAGAGGTAACAAATGAACTACGCATTGACACCCGAACAGAAGAAAGATTTACAAGGGGCTATTCAAGAGATTAGCAACTCAATGATTCGTACTGAAGCAGAACGAGATCTCATTCGAGAAATAGTTAAGGAACAATCTGATACATTGCAAATTCCTAAGAAAGTTATTTCAAAGATTGCAAAGACGTATCATAAACAGAATCTCGCACAGGAAGTTGCAGACCATGAGGACTTCGTGGAACTATACGAGAAAATCACTGCAAAATAGTGCTTGACATTAATTGCGAATTGCGGTATAATAGATATTATATTATGGAGGTTACAAACCTATGGCTGTGAATACTGCAAAACGACGTGCAAAGAATAATGCTATTCTGTTGTCACAAAAGAAGTTCGAACCAACAATCGACCAGATTGATTTTACAATCAGTCTGAGTCGTGCGTTGGGTTACTACTCAGTGCACACTGGGTCAAAAGAACAGAAAATGTTTACGATTGAGTTCTTCTCAAAGAAAGAACCCAAGATCGCTAAACAACTCAAGAAACTCCCCGATTTTCATTTCCAAACATTTGGATCACTATGTCGTCTCATGACTAATGAACAGACAGACTTAAAACAATTGTCTTCATACAGCCCATTCTTTACGAACAAGTTGAAACAATTGCTGGCTGATGCAACCAAATATGTCGAAGAAGTTGAGATTGTCAAAGCACCAACTAATGTGATCTCCATTCAAGAACGAATGGAAGACAAAGCCAGAGAACATGCTGGTGAGTTCGAGGGTGCGATTGATGAGTGGATCATTACACGTGGTAAGAGTAATTTCTCTGCCAAGAACTATCTGCTTGCCAATGAAGTTGGTGCACCCATCGCTAAACGAATCGGTGAATTGTTTGTAGGCACTGCACAAGAATTGCGTGAAGCACTTGATGGTGATGATGAACAACTCACAGAGGGTTACTCATACCTAACACGTAGAGAACTAAAGAAGTTTGTCGAGTTCGTAGAGACTATCATTGCAGACTGCCAACAACAAGTGCAGACTGCTAAAGCGAATCGTGCACCACGTAAACGCAAACCACAACCACCAAGTAAAGTGGTTGCCAAGATGAAGTACATGAAAGACTTTGCAGAGTTTAATCTCAAGTCAATCAAGCCAGAGACGATTGTTGGATCGTCTGAGGTATGGGTATACAATACCAAATATCGTAAGGTAACTGTTTACAAAGCCATCAACGATGTGCTGACAGTTAAGGGTACTACAATTATCGGATTCGATGTGAAAGAATCCAAGACGCTGATGTTGCGCAAACCAGATGTATTCTTTAAGGGACTAACACTTGGTAAGCGACCATTGAATAACGCAATGAAGACATTGACCACGAAGCCAACTGTGCCAAATGGTCGTGTCAATGAAGAATGTATTTTGCTGGGAGCATTTTAATATGATATTAGTTGATTATAGTCAGGTGGCACTTGCAGCCATCCTTACCTTCCAGCGTGAGTTGAAAGGAACTGAATCAGAAGTTAAGAATCTGATTCGTCACGTAACTTTGTCTACACTCAAATCATACAAGAAAAAGTATGGTAAAGAATATGGAGAGATGGTAATCTGTTGCGATGGTCGTAAATACTGGCGCAAGGAATTCTTCGAATATTACAAGGGTATGCGTAAAAGCAATCGTGAAAAGTCAGATCTCGATTGGAAGTTAATCTTTGATACACTATCAGAAATGCGCACTGATCTTGCCACATACTTTCCATATCGTGTTATTCACGTGGATCGTGCAGAAGCAGACGATATCATTGCTGTATTGACAGAGTGGGCGCAAGATAATCAGATGGTTCAACAAGGATTAGTTGAAGAACCACAAAAGATTCTTATCCTTTCTTCTGATAAAGACTTTAAACAACTACAATTGTATCCTAATGTGAAACAATGGTCTCCGATGCAGAAGAAATATATTACTGCTTCTCATAAAGAAATTATTGAACATAAGATTGAACATATCGTTAAGGGTGATACTGGTGATGGAGTTCCAAACATCCTAAGCAAAGACGATGTATTCATGAAAGGCGAGAGACAGAAACCAATGAGTGCCAAACGACTTCAAGAATTTTTCGAGAATGGATTCATTGCTTGTAAGAATGATGAGGAACGACGCAACTGGCAACGCAATGCGACTTTGGTCGACTTCCAATTTATTCCAGATGGAGTCAAGTCAGATGTTATCGGCACATACCTAAATATTATTCCGAACACTGATAAGATGAAAATCATGAACTATCTTATGGAAAATCGTTGCCGATTATTGCTTGACGAAATAGAGGACTTTTAAATGAAACAATACATAACAGAAATGCTCAAGGAGATCAATGACGATCCCAAGACAATTGAGAAACACAAAAATGAATTCTTGTTGAAGGTTTTATTTGCCCACGCATTTTTACCTACTCACAAGATGTTATTACCTGAAGGTGAACCACCATTCAAACCTGCTGATCAACCAATTGGAATGACTGATACAAATTTGTTCACTGAATGTAAGAAGATGTATGTATTCATGCGTGCAGATCTTAAACCACTTAAACGAGAAGCATTGTTTATTGGCTTACTGGAAGGAATTCATCCTACAGAAGCTGCAATTCTTATCGCTGTTAAAGATCAAAAGTTACATAAAATGTATCCAAAGATTACACATAAACTAGTGAGTGATGCAGGAATTATTCCACCACCTGTTAAAAAAGAGAAATCCAATGAAAATAGTAAAAGTTAAAAACACTGATACCAATTTAGAACTACCAGCAGAGGTTAGAGTTTATACACCCAATCAAGTTGTAGTTCTAATTAAAGAGTTTGAAACAGCAAAACTGTTTAGACAAGAGATGACATCAGAAGATGGTGTTAATTGGACTACAGATGATGGTGTATATACTTGCGAAATTGCAAAGGATATGTTTGAATACGATAAAGGAACTATTTTAGTAAGAGTTCCAAAGACGAAAGTTGTTGACTTGTAATAACTTCTGTAGTATAATTATATTATGAACGATTCAGTGAAAACAGTAGTAGATCATTTTGCAAAAAGAGTATTCGATATTCAATTTGCAGACATCCATGTCAATGCTAAAAAGAAAGCAGTTGATATCGATTGTAGGATCGTATCAGATTTTATTTCTTGCGAGAATGAGTTTTGCTCTCATGCCACTCCACATATACTTAGAAACTGTAAATGGTGGAGCGAGGGAGCAATCAAGAAGTTTGAATCACTTCAAGGTACTAAACGACAACGAAGAGAGTCATACGAAGATGGTAAACGAATGTTTAACATCGAACATCAATACCCACTCGGTATTATAAAAGACAAGGTAGTTAAAAAAACATTTAAGTCAGTGGAACAAGTTAAAGATTATTTTATTAGGTATAATAAAGTAGTCATTGTTACTGCTGAGGAAAATGCTAAGTTAAACGCAACCCACAAGACTGCAGCTACAATCCAAGAAGCACGTACCAGATACCAGCAGAATGGAATAGTTGTTCGTAGATTTGATATGAATGATATAAAATAGGAGATATATTATGCCAAATTGGTGTTATAACAGTGCAACATTGCACCACGATAATAAAGAAGTGATTGATGGTTTTGAAACAGAACTTCAAAAAGAGAAGGCTGAACCATTTAACTATTTGCGACCAAACCCTGCAGGTGAGTGGGATTATGCTTGGTCATGCGAGAACTGGGGATGTAAGTGGGATGTTTCCATCATGGATTGGGAACGAGAAGATGACAATACAATAGTCTTACACTTTGATTCACCATGGTCTCCTCCAGTCATTATGTATGAATTCTTAGAGACAGAGGGTTGGACTGTTCGTGCAATGTATCACGAACCTGGAATGGGATTTGCTGGTCGTTTCGAAGATGGCTTTGACGAATACTATGAGATGGATTGGACAGATCGTAATTCAATTGAGAATCTACCTGAAGACATTCTTGACTTCACCAATGCTCTTGATGATTTGGAACGCTATGAAGAAGAACAGTTCGAAGAAGAACTAACTGATTTAGAACGCACTGATTGGTTTGATGCCAGTGTCAATCCTGCATATATTGGTCGATACGAAGTAACTACTGTTGCATGGGATTTTCCTCAGTATTGTACTTGGGATGGTAAGTCATGGGCTCGCTGGGAAGGTGACGAATTAGAAGTCACTAAATGGAGAGGACTTGCAGAAGAATATTGGGATGCAGTCGCTGCATTAGATAAGATTATCGAGGACTCGAGAGTATAAAGTGAAGAAGTTTGCTATATTATGGTTGTTGATTTGTGCCAATGCTTACGCAGATGTTTCATTTGGAACTGGCGAATCAGAAGACTGTAACATAGCAAAAGCACTTGCTGTCAATGATGCTATTGAACGCTACGCTGAGAAAGAGTTTGAAGTAAAGAAACAACATATTTGCAGAGAACGAAACGCAGAAGGCATTGAATGCGAATATGTTAAGAAGACTGAGATTGAATCTGCTGGTACTTTAAAGAAAGTATTAAGCGAGAAGGTAAAACAGAAGAAAGATATTTGTGTTGTTGAGGTTAAGATTGAACTTGACCCGAGCAGACCACTGGCAGGAGACATTGAGAATGCCAGTAACTTTGCATATAATGGACAGAAATATCCATTTGATGTAATAACTAGAGAGCCAATGTATGTTTACTTGTTTAGTGTATACGATGACAAGATGCATATGATGTATCCCTATGATGGAATTAAGAGTAATCTCTTACATGGTAAGTTGACTTTACCGAATGGTATCTGGTGGCAAGCAGACATAATGTCCAATGCTATCGAAAGTAAAGATACACTGATGGCAGTCTTCACCAAAGTTAAGATTACTTTTGGTAGTAGTATGACGAGGGATGAGATCTATCGTCAGATTGCGTCAGTGCCTATTAATGCTAGGCGAGTGGTTTACCACAATTTTGTTATTAAACGGAGAACTTGAAATGAAATATATTATGACTTGTGTAGTGGCATCTATGGTAGCCTTATCTGGATGTTCAACTTTTAAGGGAGATCCCAACAAAACAGTTGAGATCCCTGCCAATAAACTCGATAATATTCCTCAATGGTATCTTGCAAAAGATCCAGATGACACGAAGTTTATCGTAGTTACTGCGACTGATGTATCGAAAGATATGCAGTTTGCCATCGACAAAGCAACATTGAATGCTAAGATTCAACTTGCCGCACGATTGAAAACAGATGTTGATTCTGTTACTCGTGAGTCTACACTTGAGACTGCTGGATCTGGTTCTGCTGTTGAACGAGAGATTGATCGTGTATCCAAGGTTCGTGTGAAGCAAGCCATTGGTATGTTCAAACGAGAGAACATTGCTGTATTCAAAGAGGGTGATGTATATCGTGCATACGTGCAGTTTAAGATTGCAACAGAAGATGCGCAACGATTGACTATGCCAGCAGGTAAGAACAAGAATCGTGAAGACAAATTCAAAGAGTTGGAAGATGAACCAAAGGTATCTGCAGTTCAACCAAATACATTCCAACTCCTACCTGTAGAGAACGAAGAATACAAGAAGCGTCGTGAAGAAGCGATGAAGAAACCTGGAGCAGTAATTGGTCAGGCAGTTGTTCGATGAAACAGAAGTGGGTAGAAGCATTCATGGATACAGCCGAGCGTTTTGCTCAGCTGTCCAGTGCAGTTAGATTGCAGGTCGGTGCGGTTGTCGTAAAAGATAATCGTATCATCTCAATTGGATATAATGGAATGCCATCTGGGTGGACAAACGAATGTGAGAACATCGTGCAGCATTCAGATGACACGATAACAACAGTAACAAAAGATGAGGTAATACATGCTGAAGCAAATGCAATACTCAAATTGGCTCGTGATGGTGAATCAGGCAATGGCTCCAGTTTATTCTGTACTCATGCTCCTTGCATTCATTGCGCTAAGTTAATACATGGTGCAGGAATAGAACATGTTTACTTTCGGGAATCATATCGAGATGAACTTGGTATTGATTTTTTAGAGAAATGTAAAATAAGAGTTGAAAAAGTTGACTTTAATTCAATAATGAACTAAGATAGTGACTAAATAGATTACTGTCTGAAAAACCTTACAAGTTGTAGGGTTATCCAGATAGTGCTTGACAAATAACCAAAGGTGTAGTAGAATTCAATCATGAACTTAAGAAATATATCCTCGCAGAAACATCTCCCGCTATTAAGTGGCTGGACATGCTCACGCACATCATTTGGATATAATGCGATTGAGGATTCTGGGGGTTTGGCAAGTACATAACTGATACACGCAGTTTACTTACCAAACCCTCTGAGATGAAAGTCCAGAGGGTTTTTTGTTTTATAGCCATCGTGCTAAAATGTTCTTTTACAATTCAGGATTCTGTTGGGGGTTGGTGTAGTGGTAGCACACTTGACTTTGACTCAAGTAGTACAAGTTCGATTCTTGTACCCCCTGCCAAACAGAAACACATTGATCATCTAATTGGTCAGGATGGTGTTCATAAGGCACTAAATGTAGGTTCGACTCCTACTCAGTGTGTTTTTGTTTGGTAAAAATATGGGAGTGAAACTTTAAGGTGAAGTAACTGGCTTTTAACCAGTAAAATTCGGATCGTTCCCGAACACTCCTACCAATTATGGTGTTTATAGTGTAGTGGTCTGCACATCTCGCTGTGACCGAGATAGTATGAGTTCGATCCTCAT
>Ga0114959_10000072_pt1 | contig 89412 bp, 114 predicted proteins | sample C_130625_EF_Meta_FD_87317 | JGI IMG/M metagenome (GOLD analysis project Ga0114959, IMG submission 87317) | Freshwater microbial communities from Lake Croche, Canada to study carbon cycling - C_130625_EF_MetaG | ecosystem: Environmental > Aquatic > Freshwater > Lake | place: Lake Croche, Canada...
AGCAAATGAAGATCGTTCACAAGCTCATGCCCATCTACGCTCGCCAGCTCATCCGCTTCTGCGACGAAGAGAAGCTCCAGAAGAGCCTTCTGGCTTGAACTTCCGATAGGATTCCCTTATACTGATCGTATGAAAATTAAGAACACCAAGCCCGCCCTCAAAGCTCTCTTCCCTGGTCAGGAGGTCTCTGTAATGAACTTCAGGGAGTATGGTAAAGTTATCGAGCGTCAAAAGGAGAAGGTTATGGGTAATACTGTCTATAGGGTGAGTTGTGAAGGTAAGGAGTTTAATATCAGTCGCCGTCAACTTGGCGTACGAGTTAACAATATCTTTAAGTTCGGTCATTACAATACAACCGATCTTCCTGCTGGAGGTTCAAACTAGATTCCCTTATACTAATAGTATGGAAAATAAAAACACCACATTCCTCGACACCCACAACTATACTGCCCAGGGTCTCCTTCGCTGGGGACAGAGGAAGGTCATTGAGAGTGCCCAGAGCTCATATTATGATCACACCTTCTACGAGGTTCCATTTACGGGCTTTGCAGACGTTCAGGCAATGAGATCGGTGCTATCAAAGCGCTATCCTAACACCGGTAACTACTTCGGTGGTTATACGACGGTCGGGGACATTTCACTTATGAATAATCAGAGTGTGAAGGTGGAGCTGGTACATCATATTGGAAACTAACAACAAACAAATATCATCATAAAATGAGCACAATAACAAACAAAATCCAAGAACTCGAACTTCAAGCTAACCAGGCCCAGGGCCTTGGAGAGCTCACCAGGATCAACCACGAGCTGGAGAATCTCCGCGAACAACAGGCTGAGAACATGCTCCTGGGGGAGTATGAATCCGGGTGCTCGGTGGAGGAGTATCAGCGCTATAGGGTGCGCTGGTAGAACTTCCAGCTTGAGTGTTCCGCATCTAGACCTTATACTGATCGTATGAAAAATAAAGAAACAACAACGCAGGTCGGCAACGTCCTGATTCACGGCAACCAGTACGTCACTCACTCGTTTGAGATTAACGGCCAGCTCTTCAAGCTCGGCGAGGGAGTCGATCTCATCAACCCGAAGACCGGTCTGAAGTCAGTCCAGGGCACCATTGACTACATCTCCGAGAACGGATTTTCGGCTCGCATCCTCGGCCCCTTCGGCTCAGGTTCACCCTTCCGTCCTTTTGACGAGGTCGCCAAGTGGGGTACGGCCAAGGATGATGGTGCAGCCTGGAAGACCCCGATGCGCAGCTGCCCGGCCGGCCTCATCTAACATCAAGAAGAAGAGGGGGCCTTCGGGCCCCCTTCACTTTGTTTCTATGATGTTAGTAAATTAGAGTACCCCCAGCTAACCAATCTACTTCCGTTGTTCGGACGATCGAGCTGTTTTTGCCTGCCCCCTGCTCATCGGGCCTTCTCTTATTGTTCTTCTATTATGGCTCCGCCCCCCGGGCACCTCAAGCCGGAAGGCAAAAGAATCTCCACATGTTGATGCCGTAAACCTGTCCGATGAACAGGTGGATGAAACCCGGATTCATAAACCTGTATTTTCCGCTTGAGTGTTCCAGCTCAGGAAGCCATAATGAATGTATGAAAAATAAGAACACCAAAACCGCCGACGTATACACCTACCAACAGGTCGATGAGGCTGCTAAGATCATCCAGACCTATTATACAAGGCTTGCCGAGCGTACGGCTGAGACGAACCCACAGATGTCCAAAGACTTCAACGTCATCAGGCTCGAGATGCGCAACCTTCGCCAATGCATCAGAGATTGAGGCTGGAGGTTCAAACAGATTCCAATTATACTAACTGTATGAAACTTAAGAAACTCATTCAACATCTCGAAAAACTCAACGAGTCTATTCAACTTGCAGACTTCGAGGTGGTCATTGCCGACCCAAATGGCTATACTTACAAGCTATTGGACGTCGTAGTTGATGGGGATTCCGACAATATTATCTTCGCAATTGATGAAGTCTCCTGCGATTAAGCTTGAGTGTTCCAACCAACTGAGCCATAATAAGAGTATGAAAAATAAGAAAACGTTCGAAGAAGTAATGGCAGAGTACAAGGCCCAGGGTGAGATGATGAGGACCATCATCCGTAACATCGCACTAAAGAGCCTCAAGGAGTGGGGCGTAGAGGAGATCGGATCCTCTGATGTTAACTGCCAGATAGTGCAAGACTATCATAGCTGCAATCAGTCCTGGGATGAGGTTGTGCGCTACGGCCTGGACCTGATCCGCTCACAGAGGGCTTGAAGTTCCTTTTAAATTCCCTTATACTAATAGTATGAAAAATAAAAACATCCGCCAGTTCGAATCCGCCTTCGCTATCGAGATCTTCCTCGCCGAATCCAATAATGGGACGCTAGATAATATCTGGGAAAATGTCCAAGATAGTTTCGAAGAGTCGAGCTGGGTTTCGGCCTTTAACTTCAACCTTAAGAACCTCCACGATCTGACTTTAACGGATGGAGAGCTGGTAAGTTCCAAATAATTCCGTTATACTGATAGTATGAAAAATAAGAACAACAAAACGGCCAACGAGTTGGTTGACCTCATCATCACCCTCAAGCAAAAGGAGGGCAACAGAGACTTCGCTTACGCGTTCGCTACAGGGGTACTAATCTCACTTATTGACTGGGCTCGGACCTCGTCGGATAAGAACACCCTTCAGAACGAGATCAATAATAACTACAAGTACTACTCAGACGCGCTAATGGTCCTAGAGGACGAAGCAGTAGCAGCCTAATAACACATACCTATATAACAATATGAAGAATACATTCATCAGACTGATGTCACCGCAGACGGTAAAAACCTATCTGAAGGAGGCTAAAAGAGTAGGTTATCTAATTACTAAAGACGATATGTCATTTAAGGTTCTAGATGACGAGACTAACGACCTAGTGTTTAAAGGCATCAGGATGAATAGGACCTTCTACGCCGTTACCTTCAATAAGATGTACTGGGTAGAGCCTAATGGTAGAGACTATAGTGCCCAGCAATTGGAGGAGGTAGCATAAATGAAACTCTTCTTAAACGTCTTGATCATCATCCTTCTCCTCTTCATTGTACCTACCTGGATGGTAATTACAGCAGCATTGATTGCCTTAATCATCCACATCAATAAGGTAAACTAGTATGACCATTACAGAGACAGCCTACCAGATCGAGACATTAAAGATGTTAAAGAGTCTGGATAACGATTACGATAACCACTCCTGGTATGAAGCAGAGATGGAGATGCTATACCAATCATTGAAGAAGCTACTGAAGACTAAATGAATAAAGAAGACGTAAGGGTTATACTCTTTGAGGCCATAGCTATCTTATTTGCCATAGGTATAGTTAGCTTCATGGTACATCAATCGGACGTAAGAAAGAAAGAAGGTATAAGCTTTCGCTATAGTACACACCTGTTAGAGAAATGATGTGGGGGTTCTAAATGTCGGAGGGGGTTCTAGAATCCCCCCGGGGATATAGACCCAGGTACGGGAATTTAACATAGTGAGGGAAGGGGGGTGTTTTTTCTATAGGTGCATGGCCAAAATCTTTTTTAATTTTTTTTGCAAATTTTTTGGATATCCCCTATATAGGCTTCTATAATAAGCTCTACAATGGCCTCTGTCTCCATCCCTACACCCCTCCGCAAGCTTACCAATGGCGCTGATACCGTCGTAGTCCCAGGCTCGTCTGTGCGTGAGATCATATATAATCTAGAATCCGCATATCCTGGTATGCATGAGCGTCTCCTGAACTCGGATGCTACCCTCCGCACATTTATTAACATCTTCATCAATAATGAGGACGTCAGATTTCTAGACCATCTGAGTACTCTAGTTAAAGAGTCTGATGAGATTGTCATCCTTCCAGCCATTGCCGGAGGTTAGATTACATAAATATCTCTAATGAATAGAGACTGTGCTTTAATATACGAATCCTATCGATCTAAAAAGGCTCAGTCCTCTCTACGTCTCTGTGACCTCTGGGAAGGCATGTCTGCTTCTGAGTACTATAAGGCGCTTATCTCTGAGATGCCTCACATCTCTATGGATCTTCCTGATGGTAAGCACATTGACTTTGACTTGGAGCTTGAGTATGTTAAGACAATAGATGATCTTAAGAATCTATTCAAGCGCATTCTATCCGGTGATGAGATCAAGTCCAGACGTGGTCTTTTAGTAAAGCTAAGTACACATGAAGAGAAGATATCTTTTATGAATGAGATCAAGGACTTCTTAACCTTCTTTCTTCAGAAGAAGTTTAATATCTCTTTGGTTGAGTTTTATAAGAGCCTTGCCGGGGCCTAGCGGCTGAAGGGTAGCTTTTTTCATTAATGAACTATATTGTTCTATCTAATAGTAGATCGGGTACGAATTTTATTCGAGAGCTATTAAACAACCAACCCGACCTCTATTGCGCTGGAGAAATCTATAACCACTGGCAGAGAGATTGTTACTTAAAACCTAATGTACTCGGTAAGACCGGTATTGTTACCCCTCACATACGGAAGCAAACAAATGATCTTAATGCAGAGCTCAAGAACTGGACTAATAATGACCCTACCCTTTTAAAGAAATATACGGACATTGAAGGGTTTTTAAATATATTCTTTAGCAAATGCCCGGAAGCAAGACATAAGGGTTTTAAGATATTCTATAATCATATAATAAGTGGAAGTGAATATATCAGTAATTTTCCTTCTGACTTCTTTTCCTATCTTCGAGATAATAATTTTAAGATAATTGTTCTAATACGAGCGAATTGGTTCATGCGTGAGCTCTCTCGTCAGAAGGCTCGGAAGACATTAGTATATATTCCCTTCTATAATGAGCAGACAAATGTAAAGATAAAGTTTAATATTAAGCAGTATTTAAAAAACGTGCAGATGATGAAAGACTTCATACAGTATAGTACTCAGCAGATAGACCTTTATGGTTTAAACTCTATAGAGGTAACGTATGAGGATTTATTATTAGAGACTGGGAGTACTTTAAAGACAATAGTTAACTTTATAACTGATGGCGATAGGGAGATTATAATACCAGAATTAACCATAAAGAAACAGAACATGTTCACCCTAGAAGAGCAGATATCCAATCTTGATGAGGTTAGAGCGGTTTTAAAGAATGACCTAATGTTCCATGAGGCATTGAACGCGGAAAGAGGTAAGCTATAGCTATTCTTAAAGCTATTCTTAAATAACAGTATATGAGATTCTATGATAGCTTCGTCGACCGGCTTAAACGTAATGAAGTACCGAATAATTCTGAAGAGAAGCAGGCCGAGAAGGTTGAGCAGTACATGCGCTCTTTAAAAGAAAAGCCGAATGCCCGGCCGGAGCAAAAAGCAAACCTGGCCAGGCCTACGGATGAAGGGTAGGCAGAATTTTAAACCTTAGGCAGAATTTTAAACCTTCTGCCATAAATACTTCTATCAAATGGGCTCTCAAGATTTTCAACGTATAGACGAAGTCTATCACAACATATATAAGAATAAGTTTCATCGAGAAGAACCTCTTATTAAGGAAGAGGATGCCTACGATGAAGACGCTGAATACATGGCTAAGGCTAAGAAGCACGCGCCTGAGGCTGCCAAGGCCATCATGCATAAGCTTAAACTCGAGTACGGTGATAAGTTCAATCCTGAGAAAGCAAGAGCTGCCGTGAAGCATGCCTTTGGTTCGGCAGCTAATGAAGATACTGAGGAAGAGCTCGGACCTGATCCAAAAGACCTAGCGCAGTATGATGAATATGAAAAAGCTAGAAAAGAAATTAGCTTTGACAAATATCCTTTCTGGGATGCTTACCATGCTGTAAAAGAAGGTGCATGGTCGGAAGAAGACTTTCATCAATGGGCACAGACGGTTTGGAATGCCGGTGCTGAAGAGAGCCGCTATCACCACTAATTTTTATGAATAAAGACATTAATTTTATTTTCGAGGCTTACAAGAAGCACTTAACAGAAAGTAGTACACCTACTCTTCCTTCAGATGAAGAGATACAAGCTGCATTAAAGGAATGTAAATGCAGCTGTTCAGTGGACGAGATCAAGCATGTTATTCAAACGGCAATCTCCCACTACACTCTTGAGGATCTTAAGAGTGGGTTATATGAGGACTATCAAGACGCTCACAATCATAGCCCTACTGGTGGTGGTAAGCCAAGATTTGATTGGAAGAATACACCTATAGCTACTTTGGCTGTATTACTCGCCAAGCAATTAAAGTACAATAGAGACGTTAGAGAGCGTAATGCAAGGGGTGAGAATGCTGAAGAGACTAGTAAGCTTACAATGGATACGCTCGTTAAGGCTATTGAAGAAGCTCTACAGCCGCATAGATTTGAAGTCTCTGTTTGTTATCTTGGTCAAGTCATGGATAAGATTGAAGATATGGGCTTTAAGCTCTGGGGTAATGGACCTGATAGAGATTCTTTTGATAAATGCTGGAAAGAATTTCTATCTAAGAATGCCTATTGCTATGATATGTCAGCTACCGACTCATATGATATGGATGAGGAGACTCCTCGTTTCGGTGATAATAAACTAGAAAAGAATGGCCCTGGAGAATATCTCTTCATGGAAGGCTCCGGTCGTGGACCAGATGTATATCTAGCTTGTGAGTTTGCCAAGAAGCATGGCTATAGTAAATTAATTCTTAACGGCCTTTCATAATTGCCATTTATTAAACATATGATAATATGTTTAAATGGATTATAAAGCTTTAGCACGAGATGTATCAGGAGCCATTATGGCTATCTCATTTATGCTTTGCTATCTACCGCAAATTCTTAAGATCATAAAGACTGAATCAAGTGCCGATATATCACCAACAATGATAATTCTTGGCCTTTCTGGATATATCTTCGGAATGGTTTATATGTTCCTTAATGTATTTGGAACCTGGTGGTTCCTTAATTACCTAACAGGAATCATAAGTTCCTTGTTCCTTCTATACTATTGGTACAAGCACCGTTCCTAGGAACCAGGAACGGTTCCTTTATATCTTAATTTAAAAGGAACCGTTCTTAAGGAACCTTATTATTATAAATAATATTAGTATATGTTGACGTTTAAAAGCTTTATTACAGAGGGAGGTGCTTCAGCGGAACGCCAGGAAAGAAGCTTTATTGAGATTGTTAATAAATACGCCTCAAAGGGACCGATTACCGTCAATCAAATTAAGAACGTTGTAATGGCAAGTAAGATGGAAGAACTTAACGCTCTAGGAACGGAACCTTATACAGATGTAGTTCTTACATTAAAGGGTCATAAAACAATAAACGTGAGCCTTAAAGGAGGCTCTGAGGCTGGCGTTTCATCAGCACCAAGCATTGGAGGAGGAGGGCTTGTAGGTCTTCAGACATTAATTCCAGATATTATTAGTCGCTTTCTTACAAAAGCAAACGCTTGGTATAAGAAATCATATAAAGCCGGAGATCTAATACCTGATGTATATGGGCAGCTAAGCCCGCAAGACACACTCACTGTACTTGCGGGTAGCGAAGATATGGGTGGACCGGTTGACTATATGTATGTAGGTCCGATGAGCGTTGTTGGATCATTTAAGAATAATGTACTAACTCTTAATGGTGTCTTAACTGATGTAAATACATATGCAAAGAAACATTCTATTTTTCTTAGAATAAGAAAGCGTAGAGAGGATCAACCTTATGCACCAGACTTAAAAGATGCAGAAGGGAACCCTTTAATTCTTGGACGCAGCCCTTCAAAGGGTGATAGTGGAAGAAGAATAGTTTTAGTTGATCGATTACCATCACAGGCTAATTTAATTAAGCTTTAGTTATAAATATTAATATGCTCAGAGACTCACGACACATTGCTGAAGCTTATGCTACAGCAGTACCTGCTACAACAACACCAGCGCTACCAGGTCACGTTGCTGCATCTCTCGGGCAGGCTAACGAAGAGCCTAAAAAGGATACTCCAAAAGCAGCTGTAAAAGACTGGCTTAGACTTGAGCCAGGTCTCTATCCCATTGATACTATTCGCAAGGCAGATCATACTGCACATACAATTCTTCAGTTTATCTATTCTATTAGTGCGGGTCCTGACGCTGTTTCAAGAATCTTAAAAACCATTAACAAGGCTTATAAACAAGATCATAAGTAAAGCTTGATTGCCAATCAGGAACGCTATAAGATACATTATATGGCAATGATGACGAGCAAACCAAAAGCACAAAATACAACAGAGTGTAAAGTTTCAACACTTGTAACCTCTGACATGGTTATAGACCTTTATTTAAAAGCCAAGAAAAGTAAGAAGGCTGAAAAAAAGATCTTAATGGAGAGAGTTGTATTTTTAAGTGAAAACCTTAATCACTATACTCCTCTGCTTTTGAGTCAGTATCAAGCTTAAGCTTGCGCTTGTATTGGCGAATAATTTCATCAATTATTCGCTTACGGTTTTCGTCAAAATTATACCCTCTGCACTTTGGACAAAATGTATCTGAGTAGAGCGCTACACCATCACAGCCGTTACAGACCTTGTACCAAAACCAGTTTGTTTTGATTTCTTCTTTAATTTCGTTAATATCAGTCTTTGGTTTATTAACACTCATTTAATAAATAGTATATATGGTTAATGATACATATGCCATCTTTGAGTCGTATAACATTGTAAAAGAGAGTGGAATGTCTCTTGCAGGTGGTGTTGGATTAAGAGCAAGTGCTAATAATACTGAAAGGCAAACGGCAATGCCTGATGGTGTTAAGCCACCTAATACATACGCTCCCGGTGGACCAACGGCAGCACAAGACAATCAAGAACCAGCTATTTCAAAAGAAGTCACTAAGCTTATTCAAAGCTTGACAAAGAGTGCCCACAAAGCTGACTACGATAGTATTATTATTGACTGCATGCATCTTTCAAAATTAGCTAGTAAATTAGCTAATAAATAAGTTTGATTTATTTCATGTATGATTTATAATCGTACAAATGAGCAAGACAACAGAGCAGCTTTCTTGGTATGATATTCATAGAGGCATTGAACACCTTCAGCAATCCTTGGAAGATGCTAACTTTAAGCCAGATGTAATTATTACTGTTGGCAGAGGTGGGTTAATTCCAGGCGCATTACTTACGTATAAGGTTGATGTTAAGATCGTACATAACTTTTCAGTTCAAACATATAATGATGCCGACGTAAAGACCGGCTTTATTATTAGCATTCAAGAGCCTGGACATAGTTTATCTCTTCAACATAAGAATAGTAAAGTACTAATTGTGGATGATATATCAGATACAGGACACACTCTTGAGTATATTAAAAACGAACTCAAGACAAACTATGGTTTAACAAATATTAAATTTGCAACTCTCTTTACAAAGAAGAGTACTACTTTTGTCCCAGACTTTTTTGTAAAGCAATATCCCGATGAATCTTGGATTGTTTTTCCTTGGGAGTAAGCTTTCTTTTTTTAATGTCTTTTTTGCTCGGTAAAATTTTTCCACCTATAGTTTCCATTTTACTAGGAAAGGTATTGCTTGGTTGGCCAGAAGTCATACCTTGATCCGGCCCACTTTGTACCGCATTTTGAAATTGCGGTGCGATATTGAAATCTTCAAGTAAAGAATAATATAAGTCATCAAATTTCATATGATATTTCTTGTTTAGGCTTTGGGTATTTTCTCTTAACCTCTAAGCACTGTTTAATATATTTATCTATCTGCTCGTGATCGTTCTTTACAATGCCATCTATATATTCAATAAGAGGTGGATATTCAGCTGCTCTTAAAACATTGTATGGTGGTTGTTGAATTTCTATTTTAACCCAAACTTGTCTACTTTCATTAAATTGAAGAAAGACATTATTCTCAACTATAGGAGGTTTTATAAGCGTAGCGTTGGCTGGTACCAGCCAACGACCTAGCACTAAGGGATCAGGATCTGCGTCTTCTTCAAACGTAAAAATATTAGTATTTGGATTATAGTTGTATACCTTCACTAGCTATATTATAGCTTAGTACTTTATACAGGCAAGGAGTGCAACGTTTGTTGGACGGGTATCACCAGGAGTAGTCGGTACTGTGACAGTATATCCTTTACTATTAGCATCATTTGTTCCAAAGATTACGACGTCGTTAACAGACCACCCGGTTAACTCACCTCGTGTTCCGGTCTGACTATCTGCATCATCTTTATAACCGTAAAATTTATTAGTACCAGCATATGGATCTTGATTTGAGCCAAATACACGATTGGAGTCTTTTCCACGGCCATCATCGTACCCGCGTACAAATTGTCCACGTAGATCCGGTAATCTAAAGTTTGTAGGGCCGTCACCGGCGACCCACCAATACGTATTGGTTCCAGCTGAATTCTTTGCTAATGAGTTATAGAGTGCTTGATAGCTTGCTATCGGAAGAACTGCACCATTAGCCTTTATCCAGCCTGCTGGCGCGGTTGTACCAGCAAAATATGCCACCATGCCGACTAGTGCTGTATTGCCATCGTGATGAATTGGATAGGCATTATTACCCATCGACCAACCGCCAACTTTTAATACGTTATCTGTATCAAGTCCAAAGCGAACGGCATACACACCTGGTCTATGAAAATTCATAAATGAAGCACCGCCTCCATTTGTTGTTCCGCCTGAGTTTATCTCGAGACCAGGATTACCTTCACCATCAACCGCAATGCCTTCAGAGTTTCTATTGTAAATGTAAATGCCTTTATTTTCTACTGTATTATTAGCAGTAGTATCAATGTAGAGTGGCTTACTGCCGAAATTTTTTATAAAAGTTGTGTCGTTCATATACCAGCCACCGCCATGAGCTTCACTATACCAACCAGCTCCTGTACCTGTTCGTATCCATTGTGATGTATATGTATTCCCTTCGACGTTGAGATCATATGTTAAGTATGTTGTGCCAATACCGGTTTTACCTTGACCGTCGATCTTAAAGCGAGTGAGCGGAGTACCATCAGGGTTTGAAGCACTTGGAATTTGACGAATACTAAACTCCTGTCCAAAAGCTGCATTATTTCCATCGTCATGTAGATCTAATGCAATGTGTAAATCATTGTCGCCACCGATCTGTCTAAGGTATGCACAATCATTTGTAGATCCATTTATACCAAAAGCGATATATGTATTAGTTAGATTGGTAGTATCTTCATTACCTAATATACCGGTTACCGTCTGTCCATCAAGTCTTATTGCCCCGCTTACATGAAGCATAGCTGTTGTTGGAGAGATACCAATACCTACTTTACCATCTGAAGTAATTTTAATCCCCTTTGAGCTAGCTGAATGCGGTGCGATAAGAAGTGATCCCGTGTCAATGGCTCCTGCAGAATATATTATTGTGGAATCACCATTAACCGAGAGTGGATTCCACGAGGATGTACTAACGTTTGAATTTATGTGTACCTTCTGCGTACCGTCACTTAGCTCGAGTTCACTTGTTGATGAGGCACCTGCTGTTCGTTTAACAGCAAGCTGATTGGTAAGTGTAGTAGAGCCGGTACCGATACCAACCTTGACGCCTGCGTCTGTAGTTAACTGCGCTTTTGTACCTGTAATATTACCACCGGATATCGGTAGGAAGTTTGATGCAACATATCCACTATCAACACCCGTATAAGCGCCGACAGCATCATCGACATACTTTTTATTTACTGCATCATATTTCCAAGTTGGTGACGCACTTAATATAACCTTATAGGTACCAGCGTCAATATTACCACCTGTCATCGTACCACCATCTAATGGCATTGCTGGCCGTGAGCTTAAGAGAAAAGTAGTTGTACTTGCACTCAGCGTTACACCTCCTGCTGCTGTAAGATATATACCACCAAGTGGGGTAGTACCTCCGTTGAAGTTAGCTCTTCCTAAAATTTGATTACCTTGTAATTGAAGATCAACAGGAGCTGCCTGATTATTGGTATTGTTAACCTTTACAGTATTTGGCAACATTGTTGTTAGAAAATTATTACCGAGTAAGCCAGCGCCAATAGTAAATGGATAACCACTTCCCCCCGTTATTGGTGATACGAATGAAGATGAATTTAATTCATTCAGACCGATTGCACCCTGTGCAATGTTTATTGCGCCGTTAATGTATTTGAATTGAGTAGGATTTACAGCAGTAGAGTTTGAATACGGTGCAAAATCTGAAAGAGCAGGTGTCACGCTTACACTCGTGAGACTATACATGAAGTGAGTCGATGTATCGTAGATGATATCACCAACCGCAACACCGCTAAGTACTAGCTTATTATAAACAACATAATCAAGATTACTATACCCGTATGTACCTGATAAGGCTGAAACGAGTCCGAAATTAGTCATTCCAATAGGATTGCCACCTAACGTTACTCCATCACCAATATACAGTCGCTTTGTATCTGTTGTATACGCAGGTTCTGCTAAATTAAAAACTACTGTCTGTCGTGTAGCATTAGTTCCGCGACGAAAGAGAATTTTTGTAATGTTATTGGTAGCCATAATACTGTACTGAATTATTTATTAGAATTGTTTAAAATACCATATGCTATAAATATTAATATGGCAAAACTGTACTCGGCTGTGGTTTCAGGTAAAAATACATTATCCGTATTTGATGTAGAGAAAGGTATAACAAGCTACAAAATTAACCTCGGCAACGTTGAAATTGTTAATGGTCCTGTAGTTACACAGGATAAGTTAACTATTGTTGTAAAAGACAAACAAGGAAAGATGCAAGGTAAAGTTTATTCGTTACCTCGTGGAATTCTATCTTATTCTTTCCAAGTTAAATAAATAATAATACACCTATACTGTATTATGGCATCGATAGTCAAAACATCTGAGATTACTAAGTTAAAGAATGAAGTGGAGCACCTCTACAAAACAGTATATCAAGGCAACGGTAAACCGTCCATTCTCAATCAAATCACCAGTATCGAGCACCGTTTAGATAGCCTTGAAGAAAAACTTGATGCTAGCTTTAAGTCAATGGAGACAGAGATGAGTCTAAAGTTTGATGGTATAACGGATATTGTTACGGAGAAATTTGCAAATATTACAACTTTAATATCACGTGAATTTGAGCATACGAAAATAAATGAAGTTGGTAAGCTACAGCTCAAAGCTGGTGTAGTTACTGCAACAATTGCAACGATTACATCTATACTTGCGCTTTTTATAAATCACATCTTACATCTTACAAAGTAATTTTTACGTAGATTATACTAAGATCGGTTGTATAATGTCTACATGACACTCGTCGACATTGATCACGTAGAGCAACCTTTAGAACTAGATAAGTTTAAGTTAATTCCATTAACAGATTATCCTTATTGTGTGATTGGCTTTCAATTAAAAAATTTATACGATCAAGAGCGAATTAAAATTAAATCGTCATATACGATCGAAAACGTAATTCACTCGCTGCCGACCTCGAAAGTAACGCCTACCATTTTTAGAGGCATTAAGATTAATACAAAGCCGGAATTTAATTCTTTATTAAAGCAATTAATAAGTCTAAATGTTTCATTCTTTGAAGGTGTTGATATTGAAAAATATAAAAATCTCTTAGGAGAATATAATTTAACTTGTGATGAGTGTTATGCCTTTTTACGTAAAGGAATTTATCCAATAGATGGAAAATGCTTATCAATAATATCCGATACAGATTTAAAAATAGAGGACCTCTATAATTCCTTTGATACATCGCGTGTACCGGCCTATCAGTCTTTTTGTAGTTTTACAATTTATATTTTATGTAATGAGAGTCTTTTTTCAAAAAGCTCGTCTTTACATACTCTCGGAAATATTAAATAATTAAGTGACTTCATCTAGTACGTTCTGTATTGAAAATACAGCTCTATATAAAAAATATATGGAATAAAGAGAACACATATTACGTAATAAATGGTATATGTCGGAGCGGGATAATAAAGATGTAGGGTATGAGCGTGCTTTGCTTGATTGGATAATCAATAAAAAAGAATATCTTAAACAAGCGCACTAGGATCTTCTGCGACTTTAACAGATCCAAAGTCTGTATTTTCTACTGCAAGCATCGGTCCCATTCCAATCTGACGGACTGCCATATGGGAGCCAACTTCTCCTTCATCATAACTATGAGTGTGTTTAGCCATGACATGACTATCAGCGTGCGCACCTGCACCGAGATTCATAATCGGGAATTGAGCTGCACCCTTACCCTGCGGTAGTTTTGATGCGGCAACAAGCTTAGTGACCTCCGCTGTTGGTAATCCTCTCAATGATAATACATTTGTAGGTTCTGTAGTGCTTACTGTTGTTATTGCACTCGGCGATCCACCGTTACCTGCATAACCTGTGCCGCGAACAGAAAAGCCTGTTGAGTATATAGGGATATCTGCGCTTGCCGTTATTGTACCACCCTGCGGGTCTGTACCGATTGTGGTTCCTGATTTAATGATGCCAATTTGATGGGCTGTGTCAGAAGGTACCCAGCCAATATTTTTACCGGGATCTGTATATCCCATATAAGCAAATGTGCCACCACCTGGTTGAAGCTCTCTTGTTGATGAATCTGTAACTTGCCCGTATATATCCATAGGTATTGATACACCTGTACAAACATCGTTCTGTGGACTGCCTGAAACAACAATGGGGTCAGTTTGACGCTTACGCTGCGGTGTATCAGTTTGTTGTGCTGCAAGGTTGCCCTCGATATATACACCACCCTTCACGTAAAGATTACCTGTAATACCAACACTACTATCTAATATTATTTGTTCATTATTACGCTGTTTAATCGATACAATATCACCAACTAAAGATAAGCGTTGTCCGCCATCAATATTAACTTCATTAGCACTACCAATATTAACTTGCTCACCGGCAATATTTGTCATAGCACCTGATATATTAACAATACCATATGATTTGAGATTAAGACCACCTGCTCCAACAAGTACATTATATCTATTACATACGTTTAGTGTATAGGTACCACCAGGCAAGTCATCTACTTGAACTTGTTCGATCAATGGTGACGGGGTGCGAATAACAAGGGTAGCTCCAGGATGCACCTGCACATACGAAGGTTCCATTTTACCTTTAGGATCTACTCGTATGGCACCCCAATCGTTCATTACTGTGCCGATTGTTTCAATTTTATGCTTTGTTATTTCAAGAATTTCTGAACCACCAAGACCCATTTGAGCTTCAATTTTTGCTAATTGCGGAATGACTTCGATTAATTTTTGTGGTATTTGTAATTTTTTTGGCTCAAGTGTCCACACACCATTAAACGAACTCGGACTCTGACCTGTGCCGCCACAAGCAGGGCAATCCTTACCTGCAGGTTTTCCGGGTTGATTAGGTAGCATCGAACCATCACTACCAACTAATTGCATAGCAGATGTTATAGCACTTGGTATACTACCTATAAACGTCTGCAATATACCGCTAATAAAGCTACCAAACAATCCACTTGCTCCACCTGTATTCACTCCACGGCCCCATTGAGGTATACCAAATACTGGGTCCTTTTTACCTGTAGAGTCACCGCTAATAATCTGCGCCTTAGCAACGTTTGCATGCGCCTGATAGCCTGGCGCAAATGAATTATTAATAGCAAGAATAGTATCACCACCTGCGCAAACAGGGCAGAGAGAAGGACTACCAGATTTTGATTGACCGCTTCCATTTAATTTAAGTGATGCAGCGACACTTGAGTGCATGCCATCAGTACGCTGTATATCAAACAATTGCTTAATGTCGGCAATCGGATCCATTAACCCTTTCCACTGTTTATATAAGGCTACGTTCAAGTCTCCGACTTTTCGATAATGATCACCTGCTATAACATTATCACTATCTCTCTGAGTAAATTCATTTCTATTACCCCTAATAGTTTCAAACATGTCACCTAATACAAGCTTCTGATCGTTATTAGTTGCAAGTTCTATATTTGCTTGATTATTAAACTCTTTAAAAGATCCTGAGTAGTGAGTTAGTTTTAATATCTCTCTGTTGTCTGTATTTACAAATGCTAATGTGCCACCTTTTTGGTTAATTACATATTTGTTACGGTATGTTTCAGCGTTAATGGTCTCTGAGCTTGTTGCTACATTTTCGTACTCACCAGGGTAATCCATTCCAGGGTTGTCTTGCGCTGCGTCGTAGATACTACTCCAGTCAGATGAACCATGTGCTACACCAAATACAACCGGCTTTAAAGGATCGCCAGCGTTAAAGAAAACCCAGACGTGTGCACCAACATTCGGTATTGCAAAAGATCCCTTAGCACTATTACTATAACACTCAGGAGTGTAATTATAGCTTAACTTATTAACGTTATTAACATTTGTTAATTGCGGGTTATTAAATGCATCGCTTAAATTGACTGTTGCCATGTCGTATATATGACCTGGTTTTTCAGCTATATTGTCACTATTTTGAGCGTAAGATGTTTGATCTGCTCCATATAGATACTCTTGATTGCTGCCATCGCTAGTTGTTGCTTTGCGACTTGAAGCATGATATCTGCCGATAGTGGCCTCACCTGCAACAGGAGATGATACCTCAGCCCATGGGAGTATTTGCTTCAATTCATCGATAATATTGGTAAGCTCACTGCCAATATTATCACCAAGAAACTTAAACATCTTATCCTTAGCCTTTTGGTCAGTTGAATTCTCAATCCAATTCTTATAAACAGTTGGTGAGATATGAGGCACAAAAACTTTGACTCTACCACGGTACAACGGATCGTTATTCTGTACAACGATTGCTAGATAATTTCCTGGGTATGTTGGGTAATCCATACTTGATATATTAGTATTTACACGTATAATTTGTATATGCTAATGAAAGTGTCGCACGAATCTCCTATTTCTATACTTCAAACATCGACATTGTATAACGATTTTGATTACGCTTTGGTTCATCTATTTGAATCACATCCAAAGTATTATCAATATTTTAAGACAGCTCGTGATGTATATAACCGTGAAGTTCTTCTTGATAACTCAATCTTCGAGCTCGGTCATGCTTTCGATGGTGATAAGTTTTTAGCTGCTGCTATTGATTTAAAGCCAAATATGTTTATTGTTCCTGACGTTCTTGAGTCAGCAATAGACACAATGCTAAGTTTTGAAAACTGGCAGGAAGATGACAGTATTAAAGCTATAAAGGATGTCTGTGTAACGAAAGCTATTGGCGCTGTTCAGGGTAAGACTTGGCAGGAACTCGTGGAATGTTACAAATTTATGTCAGACAATGCTGATATGATTGCTATTAGTTTTGATTTTTCATACTATGAGACAACAGGAGAGGGATGGACGAAGCTTGATAAATGGTGTTCAGGTCGTCAGCGCTTTATTAGCCAGCTTATCGACTCCGGTATCTGGAACTGGAATAAGCCTCATCACCTTCTTGGCTGTTCTTTAGCTAAGGAATTCCGGTATTATATCAATCACAATATTTTTAATATCGTAAGTTGTGATACAAGTAATCCGATTGTAGCAGCTCTTCATGGTATGAAGTACGATGCTGATTATGGACTGCCAACAAAGCCATCAACTAAGCTTGCCGATCTTATTGATCATCAGGTAACAAAAGATGAGATGGAAATTATTGAATATAATACTAAAATGTTTAAAAAGATTTTATGCCGATAGATTACGATTGGGTAGCATTTTTTAGTCAGAGCGGATCCGAGATGTATAACATTATGTCTCGAACTGGTAAACGCCCTGTTGCTATTATTACAAATAAGCAAGACGATACTGGTTTAAATGCTTACCTTAAACGTGATAAGGATCTTGGTTTGTTGAATTGGATAATACTACCGGTTAATCCATCGTTAAAAGATTATAAGCAAGCGCTTAAGCCTTTTAAGACACCTTTAATTACCCTACATGGTTATCTTAGAATCATACCAAAAGAAATTTGCACGAAGTATGAAATTTATAATTTACACCCTGGTCTTATAACTCAATACCCTGAACTTAAAGGAAAGGATCCGCAAATTCGTGCTGTGCAGTTAGGGCATAAAGTAGCGGGAGCTGTTATACATAAAGTTACACCTACTGTTGATGATGGTGAGATTATTCAATCGCATGCAATTAATATTGCAGGTCTATCTGAAGAGCGAGTATTAGCTGATTTACATGCCCTAGGCAGTATAATGTGGTACAAATTTTTTGAAACTTATGAGCATAGATGAAATACAAAAAGCAATAGAAACGCAATACCCTGATACTTGCGCTGAATTTAAAAAGATTCAGCACGATCATTATCTTACATTTTGTAAGAAGCAATTCGATTACGGCCCAGGCAACATATCACTCGGGTCTTCTTTAGTGACACCTGATGAAAGAAAGGCATCAATTTCTGCTATCGTTGTTCGTCTTAATGATAAGCTGCAGCGGCTAATTAACCTTGTTCTTAGAAAGAACAGTCTTGACTCAGCCAATGAATCTGTCTTTGACGCTTTCCTTGATATTTCTGTTTATAGTATTATTGCAGAGATTGTTAATCGTGGCAAGTGGGCGAAATAGTCGATATAATTATAGTATGTTGATTAGTTTTACAGGGGCTCAGAGTACAGGAAAGACTACGTTGTTACAGCAATGTAAAGAGCTGTACAGTGATCGTTTTGATTTTGTTGATGAGGTTACAAGATTAGTTCAGCGTGAACATAATGTACCTATCAATGAATTAGGGTCGGATATGACTCAGTTATTGATTATTAATAAACACATTGAGAATTCATTATATGTGACCGAGAAACAAGGGGTAATAATGGATAGATGTATTATGGATGGTCTTTGCTATACTGCATATCTTCAGCTTGAGGGACAGGTATCGAAGTGGGTTTTTGATTATGCGAAGAATGTCTATAATATGCTTATTAAGAAATTAGATTATATCTTCTATACTGATCCAGCTGATGTTACTCTAGTTGATGATGGGGTAAGAAGTATTGATGATGGCTTTAGAAGTAAGGTTATTGATATTTTTGAATTTGTATTGCTTAATGATTCTGCATTACTTGAAAATAAAGTGGTGAAACTAAAAGGAACAGTTGAAGAACGAATGGAACAGATTAAACTAATTGTATGCTAAAAGAACTAGATAATTCAAATATCTCAAAGCACCTTGGCCAGACTAGCCAGTACAAGTCTACATATGACAAAACACTGCTAGTTAGAGAGCCTCGGGCTAATAACCGTCAACACCTCTCTATTTCAGATGATACGCCTCCTTTTGTTGGCTATGATATTTGGAATGCGTATGAGGTCTCATGCTTGTGCGAGAATGGTACACCGATTACAGGCTTTGCAAAGATTGTGTATCCTGCAACCAACAAGTATATTGTTGAGTCGAAGTCGATTAAGCTTTATTTTAACTCATACAATATGACTCGCTTTGCGGGTACAGTGGCAGAGGTTGTTGCAGCAATGGAGACATTGATTGAAGGAGATCTATCTGAGCTTCTTGAGACTGAAGTTAAGGTCTGTGTCTTTACTAGTCAGAGAGCTGATAGGGGTTCTCGAAAGATTTTTAATGAGGAGCAGTATATTACTCTTGAGACATTTGTCAATCAGTCAAAACTTGAGTGCACAGAGTACAAAGAGAATCCCGAGATTCTTAAAGCTGTAGAGACAAGAGTGCAGTCTGTTTATTACCACTCAAGTCTTTTAAAGTCAAATTGCCGTGTTACAAGTCAGCCTGATTGGGGTGATGTATATATTCAATATAAGGGCAAGTATACTTTTGATGAACCTGCACTCTTGAAGTATATTGTCTCGTTTAGAGATGAGTGTCACTTCCATGAGGAGATTTGTGAGACAATTTATAAGCGTATTTGGGATCGCTTTGAGCCTGAGGACCTCGTTGTATCTTGTCTCTATGTCCGTCGCGGTGGTATTGATATTAATCCTACTCGTGCAAATCGCGTAGAGCTTCTTAATAGAGATCTAATTGACGAGAAAGTTTATTTTACTAAAACACTTCGACAGTAATTTGGCTCAGTTGTTGTTACAAAAAAAGGGCGCTTTTAAAGCGCCCTTTTTTTTATATATGTTTTATAGCTTAGCCAAGATACTGAACAACTCTTGCGTGTCCTGCTGTTGTTCTTACTGCTCTATTCTGTGCTGGTTCAGGGTTGGTAATAGCATAGAAGAAGTTGTCAACAGTGGAGCCGACTGTTGTATCGATTACTGTTGTTGACTTGTTAGCTGAAAGGTTAATAACAGTTGTTGGTAGGTTTGGATTTGCAAACTTAATTGTAGCAGTAACTGTTGAGAGAGTTGGTGTATAAGCTGAATTTGTTATTGAGCCGTGATATGTCTGATTGCTAAATGATGCAGATGTAAGAGTTAAGAAGATACTTGTACTTGGAACACCACTTAGACTGTATGTGCTGAGTGTTGAGTTAAAGGTATTAGTTAAATTTGATTCAACAACTAATTGAAGAAGATCATCACTTAATGCACTACCGAGAGTTGTGCCACTAATGTCTAGATTAAGTACGGCATTGTATCCTGATGTCGTTGGGATAACGGATGAGGACAGGAGACGTGTAATCGTTGCTGGAACGTTTAAGAGAGATTCGTAAGCCATATATACTATTATTTATTCTTCGGTGTTCTCTTTTTACAAATGAACAAAAGAAAAGGTGGGCCATTTCTGACCCACCTTTCTTTATTTGCTCTTCTAATTTTAGAAGTAGACGGACTGAGTAGCAGGCGTAAACGCTGTACCGAGACCCTGAAGGATGATGACGTGGTAGTAAAGATTCGCGCCGAAGATGTTGTCGACCACACCATAACGTGTAAGAAGACCGACTCTTGGTGAGAAATCGTTAGGACCGATGGTACGCTGAACCATTACAGGGATGTAAGGACAGTAGATGATACCGGTGTCATAGAACTCAGGCCCCTTGTAACCAAGGAGGGCGTACTCAAGGCGTGATGTGCGAGTGCTGTACTGGCCGTTAATGTTGTTGGTCGGGAATGCACCTGAACCACCAAAATTACCACCTGCATTAGCTTCGAACTGAGCCTCTGTACGTGTGTCACGATAAACGTTAAAACGACCGGCAAGCGATCCAACTTTAGCAACTCCGACTGGTTGGGTGTTAACTGAACCCTGTACTGGTACCCACTGGAACTCAGGAAGCATCTCAAGGATTGCGCACACGCGAGGTGTTGCAACGATGAAATTAGCTGAGCCACGGCGGTTACGTACAGCAATACGATTAGCCTCAACGATCAGTCTCTGGTAGAAGTCACGATTACGCTCAACCAACCAGCGACCATCGGCTGAAGCAGGTGACCAGACTGAGAACCCAACGCCGTAACCGGCATTGAGGGCTGTCTGAATCATTCTGATGATCATTTCACGGTCGATTTCGGCCTGAAGCTCATACGACATAGCGTTTGTGAGCTCAGTATCGATATCGATACCATTCATGTTCTTAAGATCCTGTTCAAGCTCAACGGACCAGCGAGCTGCGAGACGGCGTGTGCCGGCTTCAACTGCTGTCTTCTCGAAGCTAACCACGATCTGTGGGATGTTACTGCTTAACTCAAACTGGCTGAGTAATGCTGCAACGCCCTGATCCTGAGGAGCGATTGGGAAGTAGCTGTTACCACCGAGAGCATTACTGCTCGCGCCGGTAAAGGCTGTATTGAGGTACTGGTAGCCAAGTTCTGGATTACCTGAGAGAACGTTGTTGCCTGTGTTGTAGCGGGTTGTACCCGATGCATCAAGGCCTGTTGTCTGTGATTGGTAACCAAGGTTTTGACCTTCGTACTTATAACGGAGTGCAAAAGCAAGACCGACTGGACCACTCATAGGCTGAACACCAACGATTTCGTTAGTGATAAGCTCTGGGAATGTACGTCTGATCATCGGGATGAGGATCTTCGGGAGACGGGCATCACCTTGTGCATATGCGGTGTCGTTCTGTGATGGGAACTGGCCACCTGTGGTGCCGTTTGTGACACCACCGAACATGCTACTGCTTGATGAGGCATTGGATGCCTCAAAGCACCACTTCTCTTGGTTTTCCAAAAGGATGGCGGTGTTTAAGCGGGTGTGATCGTCTTCGATTGCAGCAACGTTGTTGGATGTGTAATCCAATACTGGACTCCACTTCTCAAGCAATGTCTTTGCGCTTCTCTCATCGATGTAAGACTGTGAAGGACGGATTTGTTTTGACATAGTTTTATTTAAATTTCTTTCTATTTGTCGACCTTAATATAACTGTTTAGGGATATTAACCCTCAACAACAAAATCTTCTATAACGTTAGAAGAAAATTAGTATTTGTGAAGCTCAGACATGTAAAGATTGAATGATCCATCTTCACTTGCTGGGAGAGTCTCAACGGACTCTTCGATCACAGGGCGATCTACAGTTGATGCAACTGTCTCTTCCCTTGCTTCAGATACAAGATTGTTGAACCGCTCTTCTTCGGATTTCTCAAAAAGACCGAGTGTATAATCGAAGTTTTCTGCGATGAACTTAGCGGACTTAGAACCAAGCATTTTTTTCATATACTTCTTCTTTTCCTCGTCGAGAGAAGAAACCTTCTTCTCGAGTATTAGGCTCGCATTTACTGCGTTATATTGCTCGGTTAATGTAGCAATCCGCTTATTAGCGGTTTCAAGCTGACTAGCAGCTTCATCAATTCTTGTTTTGCCATCAACGACGGCATCACGGATGCTCTCTTGGGCGAGAGCCATGTCTACGGAAAGCATATTGCGCATTTCATTAAGAACTGCAACTGCACGCTTATTGTCGACGGCCTCTTGAATTGAACTCACTGGGAGCTTTTCTTCAAGATAAAGGTCAAGGTAATTACTGACTTGATCAATCATTGTACCTTTGAAATTCTTTGCTTCTGTTGTTAGAGCGGTTTCGTACTTATTAACGATTGCTCTAAGCTTCTTTGAGCGATCAGCGTCAAGAGCTGCTACAACCTTGTTAAGCTTTGCTGTGTGATCTGCATCAACAGCCTCTAAAAGTGTTTCAAGCTTATTAGCATAATCTTCATCCTGCTCTGCAAGAGCCTTCTCTACGTGAAGAGAAACTTTATCGGATACAGAAGCTTCAAAAGCGCTTTCGATTTCTTTAAGAACGTCTTCGGTTAAGATGTCCTTAGTTGCAGCTTTGAGCAGTTCAGAGATATTTTTTTGCATATTAATTTGAATTTTTGATCGCTCTATTGATGGTAGCTTTAAGCTTTGAATCAACGACGCTCTGTAAGTATTTATCTGCCTGGGCGTAATTTTTCTGAGAAATAGCCTTTAAAAAGTTAGAGATATTTGTTGATTCATTACTTTGAAATGAGAACTTAGGATGCATAGGTGATAAATTCTTCATAGGGGCAAAGCTCGTATCGTTAGGATCGATGATATAATAAGCACTACCGGTACCGATAATAAATTGAACTTTTTGATCTCTAGGATCAAGTTGATCCCAATCTTTTAGAATGCTTTCGGCTCTGTGTGTCTTTTCAGCACGTAATTCTTCCGGGCTTTTAATCTTACCATACCACTTCTTACCCTTATATTCAAACTCTACTTCCTTGCCAGGTGTAAAATTATAATAGTCATCGATTCCGCTATGATCTTCAGCATCCTCGTCAACACCTTTATTCGCTGCATCAAGCTCTTCTTTGGCTTTCTGCTGCTTGAGCTTCTTATAAGCAGCGACATCATTAGGGTTAGCCTTAAGGCCAGCTACTTGGGGTTTTAAGACTTTCTTTTTTGCGTCAATTACTGCTTTAGGATCGATGGGCATATAATTTATTTATGTTATAGTTTAGATAAAAACGTTAAAATTTGCTCTTTTAAGAACGAAGCAACGTCGTGTTTAGGTAAGCCACGAAGACCCTTTTCAAACGCTTCGTATACCTCTTCAAGTTTTCCATCCATACCAAGAACAAATTGTTTTGATTCGAGAATACCGTTAACGAATGCTTTAGGACAACTTGGATCGGCTACACAATCAACAGCGATAAGACGCATTTCATTCACGCGATTAATACCATCAGATTGCTCTTCAAGCTGACCGAGAGCGCGACTTGACATACCAACTTTAACACCATCGTTGATAAGAGAGCGAACAATCTGACCGACAGGTGTAGAAAGAACAACCGACTCACCAAAAATAATATTACCATCTTTCCTTAAAGATGTGACCATATGACATGCACGCTCAAGATCTACTTCTGCGGAAGCGGGGTGATTAAGCTCACCGAGGGCGCGCTTTGGTATAACCATTTCTTGAACATACCGATCAACTTCTCTTTCCATGTCTGACTCTGTATAGATTCTTTTGTTCTTATTAACCTCTTCGCAAGCCATATATGGTCCGCGAATCTTCATTACAGATGGTCCTTTTGAATTTTTCTCTTCGAGAATATACTCAAATTGTTCTTCAGAAGCAGGTGTTTCAACTAAGAGGCGTAGCGACATAAAGATATTTATTGTCTGAGTAGTTATTTATCTATACCCAGTTCTTTTTCTGTTAAAATTAAAAATTGATACCCGTGCTTGTCACACCATTTTTTAGCTGCTTCCCATTTTGCCTGATTTTGTGCATATCTCGAGGTTTCGTAAACCATTGTCGACATTCGCTTTCTACCTTTAGTTGGTAACACAGTTTGTGACCTAGGTTTAATTTCGATAATGTATTTCTTTATGCCAATACTTTCTCTTATGGCTACAATCCCGTCAGTATAGTATCTATGTACTTTATTGTCTAATGGGCTAACGTATGGTATAATTACTGCCTCTGACGCCCATTCAACGACATTAGGGTTATCGTCCGCCCAGCGAAAAAATTTTAACTCCCAACCCGACCGATAGACAGGATCTTCTTTTCCAATATATTTAGTTTTATTTTTAGGCTTGAAAACGCCTTGCTTAAATTTGCCTCGGCCGTTAAGAGGTATCATACTAACCTACAAAGAACATAGGCGGTGCAACAGATCCACCAAGACCAGGAGCTGCACCTGTGTATAGACGCTCTTCAAGAGCTTTCTTTTCTTCGAGTCCTTGACTCAATATATCATTAAAGTTAATTGATCCGCCACCAAATAAAGCTGTACCAGAATACTTACCACGATTATTACCTAAAGTAATTTTACTCAAAGCGAGTGCATATTGATATACCCAAGGCTCTTTAATAATGTCTTTAAGTGGTCTTTCGACGTAACATGCTACTGTACCATAGAAGCGGCTACCAGAGCCAGGGGTACGTGGCGGTGGGTAAAATACCAAATACTGTGTACGTGGATCGAATGTAAAGTGTCGTCGTGTGGCTAAGAGCTTCTCTCTCATCTCAAGCCAGTTCTTAAGAGTATACCAACTGATAAGATCAAATCCATAGTTACCCATTGCATAACTAAAATATGTTTGTTGCGCTAATGTCTGTTCAATTGTAAACAATGTGTTTACGCCGTTTGATGACCCTTCTTCAAAATCAAAAATATCGATAACCTTTCTATACTCCATTGTATCGTAATCAAAGCTATTAACAGACTGATCTTGACTATTTGAAGATGGCGCGAAAGAACTTAAAAGAGTGCTATTAAAATTCATTACACTCAAATATGCCGTTGTTGTGAGAATTTGGTTCTTGAAAATACCATCAGCGTATACACTTGATAGCGTTGTGGAACCGCTAAACGCTGCACCGGGTATAGATTTTATTGCCGCGTATACTGTTGTTGTTGGTTTATCGATTCGTTTAAAGTAAGGAGTTATACTAAACAGATCGTCAAGCTTAATACCAACACCATCTTTATAAAGATCAGAATCAAATACTAGATATTCTTCCGTATAACCTGCAAACGCAGTATATAATTCACAGGCTTGGGAAATATTTTCGAACAGCTGATCGTGATGTATTTCTACATTGACCATCGGTGCGCCTAGTGATCTTGAGATGCGATCTCCTAGACGTCCAAAAGTATCAATCTTACTTGCTAGATTTGTACTTTGAAACGCTGAGACCGGTGTGATGGCTGAGCAATCCATAATGTTATTTATCCAGCAGGCGGTGCCTCAGCGGCAGGAGCAGCTGCACCAGCAGCTGGTGCTTCAGGTGCGCCACCCTCAGGAGGTGCTTCTTCTCCACCACCAGTTGGACCAGGACCGAACGCCGGAGGCGCTCCGCCACCGCCAGCTCCACCCTCAGGAGGCGCGCCAGCTTGAGCACCAGCAAGAGAACCAGCTTCACGCCAATCAGGACCGGCATTTGTAATCTGATCCAACTCCCACATAAACTCCCTATCTTTGCGTAAGAACTCTCTATTAGCCATTATGTCAGAATCTGTCCATCCAAGATAACGCTTCTGAGCATATGTTTTAGATACGAAGTCACTCTGTGTAATGTTATTAAAGTTTTCAGCTTTGAGCTGAAACTTTTGATTCTCTCTAAGCTCGTAGAAATTCGTTGGAACGTTAAATCGTAAATCGAGATGAGAGTCTTTAAGTCTCATTTCTGTATAAATACCCTTTAGCTTGAGGTGAGTAATAAACCCATTTTTCAGGCCAGTTGCAAAGCGCTGCTGCTGTCTAATAACAAATCTTGCAAACTTAAGTTCTTCTCTAAGAATGTCTGCACCGTCTTTGTAAGGATCATCAGGGTTAAGACGTGAAGCTGGTACCTTCAGAGACTTGTATAGCTTCTTAACAAAGTACATTAAGTCTGTTAATTCGCCGAGATTTGCGCCGCCAGCTAATTGAGTTACTGAAGTGCCCTCACTACCTGCTCTTTTAGCGAACCAAAAACTATCAAGCATTGATTGTGGGTTAAACTTTTGAACAGTTGCTCCCTGGTCAGCATCATATGTCCGCTTTGACCAATAGGATGTCATTAGCTTACGTAGGTAGGCTTCTGCCTTTGGAGGAGCCATGTTACCGACGTCGACATTGAATACAAGACGTTCAGGTGCACGAACTAAGCGATAGATTACAATTGCATCCTCAATTAAGCTTAACTGCCTATAAGCACGGCGAGCATTCTCGATAAACGGCAGACGGAGATTTTTATTCTCATTCCAGATACCAGAATTAATATACGTTACCTGGTTAACATCCATTGGAATTAATTCTGTCTTTGCCACCTTACCAGGATTCTTTGCATCGTAAATCGGCTTACGAAGTAAATAGCCCTTTACGATCATGTTCTGAACGTTCTCAAATACAGGATCAATTACGTCAGATGGGATCGTTATAACACCAAGAATACCCTCCTGTGGATGCTTCTTATGTATAATATGCTCCCAATAAATTTCAGCGTCTACAAGAAGCTGTCTTACAAACTCCCAGCCTTTTTGTTCTAGCTCAAAATAGCCAATATACTTTTGAAATTCTTTTCTGACTTTTGCCATTTGTGTTTCAGATAGACCTGAATCAACAAACGAAAGCTTAACGATATCTCCGTTATCGTCTTTATTAATAAATTCATCACATATTTCATCAAGAGCATCTGCAACCTCGGAATATGCTGCCATGACGCGATAATCCATGAGCCTTCTTCCCTTATCAGGTTGAATATTGGCATACATGAACTCATGATAATCTTTATTCTGTAAAATATTGGCATACTGATCATCCGTCATGGAGATCGATGACGACACCGACTGTCTTGTTAATGCACCGATTCTATCAGTGCCTTTACCATAGAATACTTCGTATTTTGGATTTAAACTATTGATCTTATCATTAGGATCATAAGACTGATATGGCAGCTTAGAAGATACATACTTCATCAACTCTCTACCGAATGTGCTCTCTCTATTTGATTCAACCATAAGTCAGTACGATTACTTAATGCGTATTTAGTAAATTACCATTATAAAAAGGTATTTGTATTGGCATTATCAGTTGTATATATTACAGAATGTGTAATTTGCGGGTAGCCGTTAATTTCTAATGTTTCAATGTCAGTCACTAAACCAGCACTTAGCGGATATGTAAATGTCTCCGCTGACAACTCGCTTACAGATGTGAGCAGTCTCGTATTATGGAAGTTTTCTTCAACATAAAATATATTACCTACTGGGTTTCTTAAAGCCGGGAAAAGCCATCCTTTAATAGTAAAGGACGTATCACCAATAATTTTATATTTGTCTGTTGCTGCAATATCAGTTGGATAGGTTAGATTAACCGACCCGCTCCATAATACTTCGCTACGAATTTCTTGTGGGACAGCTGGACCAGCAGGTGCTAGATCGAGAGGAACCTTCCAGGAAAGTATGATATATGGATTGTTGTATGGTATAAAGTTAGATAATATTTGATCCATGTCGGATTGAAATTTAGACATGATCGACATATTAACAGCAATATTAACAGGAACAGGAGATCTATAATGCGTTGCTGTCGGGTAATTATCAGTATCACTTGTACCGTTAGCAAAATAATACCCGTTTATTTTATTGAAAACTCTGCTTTCATCTCTACTAACACTTGCAATACTAATAGAAACAACCGGTAGTGTTATGTTTTGCGCTAAATTAACAAGATCATACATTACACGCTGCTTAGGAGCATATACATAACGCACCTGTACTTTATTTTGCGCTACCCGGTTTTTATCGTATCTATTAATGATGATATCATCAAACGCCGTTACAAATTGGGTTATTAAGTCCTTAACCTCCCAGTGATAAGTTTGATTTTTCATTATTACACAAGTATTTATTTAATGTATACGATCTATAAAATGTTTTGGTAACTTACCCTTTGCGCGATGAACTACATTTATAAACGTCCCGTCCAAGATATACGTAGATGAAAAGTCATCTTTACTTCGTGTTGCGCGACCCGATGCCTGTACCATCGCATTAAGCATCTTATTCTCATACCACTCAGCATCTTGCTCAAATAGCTTCTTGATACGCTTTGATGAAAGCGGCAAGAATGGCAATTTTACAATAATTTGAAATCTCGCCAAATTATCTTTTAAATCAATACCATATGCTAAAGAGGGAGAAACGAGAATAGTCGGCTCCGTGCTATTGCTATGTAGTTTAAGAATATCTTCATTACTAGAGTCAGTATCTCTACATAGTAGTCTACTATTTTTTCTTAGCCTATCTTTTACAAATGATGTGATGTCATTTGAATGTGTATGAATAATACCTTTATCGTCTTTATGGTGCTCAATAATTAGTCTGATTTGTTCACAAACATCAGGAAGAACATTCTTAAGATTTTTGTAATTCAATTTATGCTTTGCGGAAATATAGATTGGCGACTTATTAGGATCAAATGTACTCTCTACTTCAATATATTCGTAATCCTTAATACCTAAGGACTTTGCAAAATGCTTATGATCAATAATCGTTGCAGACATTAATACGACTTTATCCCCGTAGTCAAAAATATACTTCGATAACGTATTTGCTTTTAACGGTGTAAAACTGACTCTCTTCGCATCGATATCAATAATATACTCACACTCACTCCAGTGTGAGACAATCACTGTTAATGACCGATGTAAGTTCTTTAAAAACTGATATTTTATTTTCTCTGCTTGTGAAAATAAGTTTTGCTTTTTAGAATTATTACTATTTGCAAATTTATTAATTTCATCCATTACTGGCTCCAGCAAATTGTTTATCCAAATTAGCGCGCGCTCTCTGCTATCTGTCACAAGTACCTCATGTGGGATACCATAAAAAGTCAATCTGTCATATGCTATATCTGCCGAGTACTGTCTAATAATTTCATCCTCGAGCTCTGAAGCCTCATCGCATATCAAAAAATTCTTACGTTTAATATGCCCAGGTAGAGATAAAAACATCTTATAATTTAACACAGCAAACTGTGAAAGTAGCGCTTCATTTCTTGCACTATAATACGGGCATCTATTATCTAACCAACATTGATCACGTAACGATGGAGCAAATGTACACGGAGCTAATTCTACATCGTAGTTCTTATCAACATCGCACTGATAATTAGTCTTTCCTTTTAGTACATCAGTTTCTTTAAACAGGTCAAGATATTGATCCTGTAACGACTTTGTAATAGTAAGAGCAAAGGCTCCTGAAGAAGCTTCGTCACTACACTCGCGTTCGTATGTGTAATTACCTTCAAAATCCATTCTATACGCATCATAGCTGCGGATAAGTTGCGTATACTCAGCACTCGGTGTCGTGCTTAGATTAGCTAATGTACGGGCTATAAAACTCTTGCCTGATCCTGTTGGTGCACAACATATAACAAATTTTTTACCGCCCTTAAAAGCATGCTCAATTTTATTTAAAAGATTTGTCTGTAAGCTGCTCGGCTCATAGCCGTCAGGGAAGTGTGAGAGATAGTTTGATAGCACACGCTGAGTATAGCTGCTTATACGTAAGATACAATAACCTTTTTATTAAAAAATTTTGATGTTTTTGAAAGTTTTACTTTATTGACTTGTTCTCTTATTCCTGCGCTTGATAAGCAAAATGAATCGAGTGTGTAATCGAATTCTAAGTTTTTGTCACTTGCCGTGATATGAAACGGGTAAGGTAGTTCATATATTGTTTTCTTATTACTCTTTTCAATACTCAGTAATGTGAATACGCAAAAAAAGTCTTTGATGCAAAAGAGCTGCAAAGTTCCTTGTTTGACGGTTTTATCGTCCACAGTAAAATTAACCTGTGTAAGTAAAAACGGCTTAATTATTTGTTCAATTTCTTCGATCGATGTCATGAGTTCATAAAGGCTATTTTCTGTGGTGCAGAAAGCCCAGCTAGCTTTTGATTAAAGTATGTCCAAAAAGTCTTGTTAGCAGGTATTGCTTGAATTAAGTCGCATGCAATCATATTAATACAACGATAATCTTGCATAAAAATATCCCATGTAATAACAAGATTTTTACTCGTGGGGTCAAATTTTGGCATATTAATAGCTCTTTTATAATTCAAAGCTAATCTACCTTCAGCGCTATTAAGCAAAGAAAGAGAGTTTGTGCAAAGCATTCTCCTTGTGGGAGCTGCGCCTGCCTTTAAGCGTCTTCGATTAAACTTAATTTCGACGACGTTGTTTAGCAGTAGACTTTTTATTGTGGGAAGCGAGGCTTTCATTATCGTCAGCTCTTAATGAGCAGATACCGAAAAGGCGTTGCTCATTTAAGAAGATTCCTTTCTCGAGAGTACCGTACCCGTCGATATCCATATTAGATACTGGTATACCTAGGTTATTAGGAAAGCAAACATAGTCGTCGACCTTTGCATACTTAACATTAGGACCAGCTAAAATTACTTTACCAATACGCCATGCCTTTGTATCTGTATTAATTGGCACGTGAAGACCGTTGCGGACAATACTAGAGCCATCAGTTGTTTCATCGACAAACGTACAGAGTAAAATATCATCGAGAACCTGCTTAAGATTATATCCGTAAAATACAGAATTAAAAGAATTTTTTGGTAATGTGGAAAAGTCAATTAGGCTTTTTGGAACTGGTCCAAGCATGTCAATATCTAGTGTCATATTATGATTTAGTACTTAACTCGTTAAATGCAATGTACTGTTTTATTTCGCGTTCTGATATTTCAAAATTATTTGCAAGTAATTTAATATCAGTATTTTCGTCTTTCTTTTCTTCTTTAATTTTTTTAATATAAGCAATCCGTCTTGATGGTACCTTTGGCATTACTGCAAGAAAAAGGCTGTACAAATCTCTTTTGTTATCAAAAACACTAAGATACTTGTTAAGTACATTACTGCATTGTGCAACGGCAGGAGAGTACATACTAGTCCATCTATTAAGCATGAAGGGAGCAAAATCACTTTCCTCATCTACAGATGTTAGGCATGTCTTCTGCTTGGTGTGTAGAACACTCGATATAAAATCAAATATTGTCACTTAGCAAATAACTTTTGACGTTGCAATAAAGATATCATCATTCATTGCATAAAAAAGACCGACAATATCCTGCATAAATCCTGTCGCTTGCTCATCCGTTAAATTAGTTGAAAATGCAAACGCCGGTGCCTTTTTACCTGCAGTAATGTTAATAGCGGTGTGTCCAAGCGCGACATTATTCTTTGAATAGGTAATGCTTACACTACACTTACCAGACATCTGTACTACACCTCCTTGGTTATGTTCCTTATGTACCATCAGATCATCTCCGTCGACTTCAATGGGCGCTTTAAGATACTTGCTACTCAAAACATTTGCAATCTGAGTATTGAGAAGACGCTGATATGCTACAGCACCGAATGGATCTAAATTTGGTATCTCCCAGAGAAAGTTAATCGCATCATCGCTATAGATATAATCATTTGTAAGCATGTCCTCGCTATCAATCATACCAGCTGCTTCAACTTTCATTGGAGCCCTAAACGCAATAAGATTTCCAATAGGTAGAGTATTCTTCCTAAAGAATCGATATGCAAAACGTGAATGCAAAGCTGCACCACAATAATAATCTGAACCTGTAACTTCCTTAAGCTGCTCGCGTGTAATAATCATACATGTATAATATATTATGTGTTACTATATTTCAAGTAACGCTATCAACATTTTGTATTTTTAACATTGCTTGTTTAACAGCCATCCACATATCGAGATAGGTATATGTTGCAAGTCTGCCTAAAAATATTGGCTAATTCTTTATATTTTGCTTTCATGTGTATTATAGAAAACTACGTAAATTTATAAATTCAAAATAGTCTTCAAGGTAATAATCGTTTCGAGCTGGAGGCTTAACAAGTGATTGTTCTGTAATTTGATTGAAGTCAGTAAATGGCAAGGATTGATTTAATTCTGTATACCAGTTATGCATGTCAGGTGTCACTTGTTGAATCGGCGTACAGCCAAATTTTAATGCTTCATAAAAGCGTATATTGAGAAAAGTACCTGTTCCAAGCGGATTTAATATAAATGTATATTCGTTTAATTTTTCTAAAAATTGCGTGTAGGTAAGCTTACGATGTGTTACAATAACATCTACAGGGAGTCCGGAGTTTTGAGCTGCATTGAGTACATGCTGTCTTGTTGGGTAGTAATTGTTTACCTGGCCTATAAACAATATTCTATTATTCTTTTCTAATAGAGGGGCTACGTTGAAGTTTGTATCGCGTGATAGATATTGTTTATTGATTACTGTTTTGTTTAACATTTTTGCATCATCAATATCACTTACAAACTGCACAAGATTTTCAATTGTTTCAAGTTTACGTTGATGATCTGCATTCCACGGAAAACTCGAACTAAATATTTTTTCAAAATTAAAGACAATAGTCTTAATCTTTAGCCTATTTAACTCGTTAATAAAAGGGTCTTGCTTCCATACTTCAACGCAAGGGATATGATGCTCATCAACAATAATAAGATGTGTGATGCCGTCAAGGTCTTCTTTTGAATTAATGTTCTTGAAATTATTTGTATTAAAATAGTTATATAGAGCTAGTCTAAAATTATTAAACAAACTGTGCCCGACTATACTAATATCATCTACACAAAGAAGGCCTATCATATTTTTATTTTTGTAATAATACCCATGTTATAACAGGGTTCTGTGTTTCGTTAATCCCTGGATTTTGAAGTTGAGTAAAGTCTGACCAACCGGGGTTACGTGTCCATAACTTGACGAGGTACTCTTCATTCCCCCATTGACCGGATTCAAGTATGTTAAGCCCTACTTGATCAGAAATAGCAACCAGTCCCATCGGCGTAAATCCTGTAAAATGGTGAAAAGGTTCGCTATGAGGTGCATTACATGCAGGTACGTTAATATAGAGGTACCCACCATCCTTCATGTGATCACGTATATTAGTAAGGCATTGATATGGATTATAGATATGCTCTAGAGTTTGATGTAGGCAAACGAAATCGTAATCATTGCGAGGCAATTTTAATTGATGTAGATCAAAGTTAATTGTATCTGACATATAGTCAAAATTGTGTAATGTTTTAATTCTATCACCGAGATATTCTATTTCAGGGTCATTCTCGCCATTAAAGATTAATAGATCATTAATTTGAAAATTATATTTTAGAATATATCGCTCAAATTCTAGTAAGGCAATAACACGCGGAAAGTCTTTGCCTTCCCATCTCCATCGTTTATTATTTTTTTCAGTTGGAAGAGGATGGTATCTTTTTTTATATTCTTCTGTGTAATTCGCTTTTATGAATTTTTCGTGAAGATTAATAATCTGGTCGTGTGAAAGTACTTTCATCAGCTGCTATTTGTCTGATTACTTACAGTAACTTTTTCCAGTAATCAAGGTGTAGCTGCGGTATATCCGCTTGCTTAATACGTTTAAGCTCGTTTCGTAAAAATTTTTCTGTTACAATATTCCAGTCGTCAATAAACAAAATTGGAAGATCTTTAAATTGATTAAAACATATATGCGTCTTAACAATAGGAATAGCTTTAAAATATAGGCATTCCCAGATACGATGACAATCTACACCATTCCCTGGCGGGCTTATTACAAATGTACTTTGCGCGAGCCGTAAAAAATATTCCTCCTGACTAAGATGTGGCCACATTGGTATGTTATTATTTGTTGTAATCTGATCAACTACACTTCTTTCACCGTAATTAGTTCCGCTATCAAAATTTTTAAAAACGAGAAGTGCTTTATTAATTTCAGCATCCATAGTACGTTTTATTAAAGACAGATTACCGTGTTGATACTGTTGATTGCCTAGTCCAATTGGTAATGATATTAGCTTCTCATGTATGATGTATGTGTTCTGACTTAGCCACTTTATAACCTTACTATCATCTAAAAACGTCGCATGTTTTTCTGTAATGCCGAGATCTGAGTTATGAGATATAAAAATATAACTTCCTTCTAGCAATGGAAATATTACTTTAAAAAATTTATCTAATGTCCAAGTATTAACAAATATTTTCGTAACATTCGACATATCCGGTAAGATTGCAGTAGTCTCATCATAATAAAAAGCGTTGTAATTATTATTACGTTGCTGGTCTTTTACAAAACCACATTCACTCTCGCCATTACCATTACCAATGGGTATAAAGCTAATATCCGCTAAAGCTTGAAAGCGTTCACCAGAAATAAATTGATCTAGTTCCATCTTGAGTGCCATAGGTGTGTACAAATAGTCTCCTCTGTAATATAATCACTATAATTATTTCCAAAACATTTATCATGACCGAAGTTTGGATACGGGTAAAAATAAGCGACCGGTAAAATAACAATTTTTTCAATACTATTAAATAACTCAAAGATTTTTTCTGTTATATACCACGGGCCGGTACTTTTAATTATCTCCATACCGTCGCCGTCTCTTATTTCATTAATTTCATTTATACTTTTAATAAGCGCATTATTTGGAGTCGTACCAATTAAGCCATTAAAGATTGTTGGATCTCTATCATAGGCAACCCCTGCAAAAAAATCTAAATGAAGGAGCTCATCAAAAGATTTTTTGCATATAAAATCAGTATCTAAATAAATGCCACCTGTTTGTTCAAGAATCGCATAACGCAAAATATCTGATCTTTGTCCGTAGTTTCTACACGCTAGAAACTTATCTTTATTTTTAAATTCAAAAGATTCTACATCTTTATCAGTCCAGAGCTTATAGGTATAATCTGGATTCGCACATTTTACACTCTCTGTATAATTGACTAATTCCCGTGGTAGATCACTCCCTAGCCAAATCTGATGTATTATCTTTGGTATTTTTGGTGTACCTATCTTATCATAATTATCTGTATATAATGTTTCAATTATTTGCCACCTTTCAGGCTTAAGCTTGTCTTTATACGCTCCACTATATTGCATTAATTCATTAAATGTTTTCATTGTAGAGGAGGTCCTTAATTTATATATCTTTCTGATTGTCCGAAATCAAAATAAAGATCTATGTCATCTTTATCTGGTGATATCTGCCACATTGATTTATTTGCCGTGTATGGAAAAATTATCTTACTATGTTTACCTAAAAACGCAGCCCACCATGAAAAGCTCGATTGTGAAATAATAATGTTCTCACTCTTCAATAAAACATTAAAATCATAATTTCCTCTTTCATCGAGCTTAGCATCAAAGACGCTGACGTATCCTGACGATGAAAGATTACAACCATCTGCCTGTAATCTTTTTACAGTATCGCAGTTAGAGTTATCCGTTACAATAATAATATCCGTAAATGATGACTCGTTAATGAGTTGCTTATAAAAATCATATCCTAAAAAAACACCTAAATCATTATAGTCAGTTTCTCTTACATGTACTACAAGTTTATCCTTATTTGTAGTTTCAAATTCTGGAATATTAAACCATTTTTTAATTAACTCACGATATGCAGTATAATAACGGGCTTTTTGAAGAAAGCTATTTACAAGAATGTTCTTATCTGCGGATATTAATAGATCCAAATCTGCATAGTGATTGCCAAATGATTTAGTGTTTATTTCTGCGTTAAAATTTGTCGGCTTATTTTCAACAACACCAAAATTTGGTAATGCGTCATTATATATTTCTACATTCTTAATATGTGAGAGTACTTTACCAAACGCGTATTGAAACATGCGGTTACCAGCTCTACCCCAATTATCATACTCTACACAGATACTCACCAGTAGCACCCGCCTTCCATTAGTTTAAATCTTTCAGGCACCTCATCCGCATTTGGTGTCTTCCAATGCTCATTGAAAAACTTACTTATACCTTTTATACTCTCCCATCTGTCTCCCTTAATGCCAAAAAGTACCTGAGTAGCTCCGCCGAGATGTAAGCTCGATTTTCCTAAATCGCTAATATAAGAACATAAGGGCAATGAATATGCACCGACACCTAATATACAAAAGTCAAAATTCTTCTTTATTATTTTATTTTTTGTATCTTCAAGACATTCCTTGTAACTGCTGTATTCTTGCTTAGTTGTTAAGCCACTACTAAACGGAAATTTTATAGTCTCTAATTCAAAATTTTTAGTTATTTTACCATTCCATATATTATCCAAATTGAGATATTGCTGTTCAATTGAAGCTGCAAACGGTGACACTACAAGAACTTTTTTATTTTCGAGGTATTTTGTCCACGGTTTTTCAAAGTAATATGGCTCGAGATCAATTAACTGTGTATTATAACATGAAGGAGCAAACTTATCATACAGTTGTCGTTGAAAGTCTGTTAGTATCGTACACCACTGCGGCGCAAGATTTAAACTTTTTATTGATTCAGTATACACCTCACAAAAATGCAAAAATGCTTCTTGTGTTGTTGGATATATACCCGAATTAATATGCCCCTCTTCGAGGGTATCAGTATCTGGTGTTTTATTGTTTGCGAAATAACAATAGAGTAATTTAAGCTCTGTCAATCCAATCTTGCCCGCGGTAAACTTAATATTATTTTTTAAATGATGCGCTATAAAATTATTACCATCAATTATCATGTTATATATTTTATATGAGTATTTGTATTACTCCACCATACTTTATCACCAAGAAGAGCGCGTATTGATATCACACCCTTGTTATCTTGTATAACTTTCCACCTATCGTAAAGACCGGTATAACTGCCATAATATAATTCCTTAAACTTAACATCTTCTTCAAAGTAGTAAGCGTAATGATTAAACTTTTGTGTTAATAACAAACCAGGTCCATTTTTTCCTTTTAGCTTAGGTGGTTCATGTGTTTCAAACTCTTCTCCACCCCACCTCCACAAACGCCTATACGGCTCAATTCGACCTTCTCCCCATTCACCAACTGCAAGTTGATTCTTACCTACGTAATAGTTACAGTAAAAGCATCCTGTTTTGCCGTTATTATTAATTAGCTCCTGCTCAGCTTGTTCAATTTGATCTAACGTCCATTGCTCGTCAATATCAATCTGCCACAAAAAACACTCATTGCTAAGTTTTTTAATCTCAGTAATAGCTGCGTTGACTTGCTCATCCTTACTCTGCCAAAATCCCTTATCACTACGAACGATACGTACGTTATTATACTGTAATGAAAGCTTATCTATAAACTCTGTTGTACCGTCATTTGATAAATAATCATTGTGAAAAGTACTTGGTAGTTCTTTACACCAAGAAGTCGATCCGGTATTCTTTGCGACTCCTTCTGCAATTACCCAGTAATCAAATGAGTTACATAATGTTTTATAATATTCATTATGCTCGAGATGTCTTTTACCGTTCAATAAAATAGTGAAGGCTATTCTCATATTGTTTTAATGCTCCAGTTGTTTTTAAATGTAGGTGTAGGGTGACCCGGTTTACGCAAGAGAATCTTCTTATTTGTTAAATTAAGCTGTTCAACAAAATTAGCCATCGCGCTATCAACTAAGGCAATACATGCCGCGTTCTGTAATAACTTACGCCAATGAAAAATGTTATAATCTTCGTTTATATTAATAATCTGATTTTTACTTTCAAACTTTACTGGAAGCGTACCACGTGAATGTTTAATAGAAACAACATCATAGTTATTCTGTTTAACTAATGCTTGTACGATTTCGTTTTCCTTTATTTCGTTACGATTATATTCTAATTTCCACTTTAATTCAAACGGTACGTTGCATTTATTATATTTAAATAAGTCGAACTTTACATCACCTAACCCGTCTCCAAGCGCTACATATTCATCTGTACAGCTACTACCAGGAAACGTTGCAGCTATATCATATGTTTTATGTACATCTCTGTTCTTGAGCTCGACTATAGACTGATTAACACACTCATAAACATTACTCGTTACCGGTATAAATTCTACATAATCTATTACTTCTTTTACCATCTTATAATACACATCAAAGACAGGCCATATAACACTGTATCCCATGTTTGCATAGTGTTTTGCAATAGGAAGGCATATAATAATATCCCCGAGTTTACCCGGTTGTATTATACCAATTTTTGTCATTGTAAAAATACTTTGCGCTTAAAGACTGCAAATCCATTCCTAGTGTGCTTATCGCCTGCAACTACTTCCCAGTCAAGATCTGCGGATAACTCCTCAACAGCTTGTCTAGTTTTAAATGCATTGTAATAATCATCAAGGAAAAGTACATTACATCTATCCTTAACTAGGAGATATTCACTATAACCAAAGAATTCACCGCCATCAATCAATACACCATCATATATTGTTTCATCTCTCTCAAGATAGCCGAGCTTATATTCCGCTATTGATGCGACGTCTTCATCGTACCAGGTCTTGACTAAATCTCGTTCTGCTTTAATATGGTTAAAAGGACTTGTCCATATTTCATTAAAATTATTATATACAAAGCTATCCTGTGAGATAGTTGATTCATTTATACATTTGACCCAGTTATATTTTTTCGTATTTTCGACGAGCTCTAAATATCGGTCTTTTTTAACTTCAATGCAGGTTAAGTCAGGCGCTGTAAGGTCCTTCATACCTTCTATAAAGCATTGCGTTGATCCTGTACCGTCCCAGGAACCAATCTCTAAATTTCGTTGAAGATTGAGCTGCCGTACTGTATTAATTATTGATTTACCAAATAAATCTTTATTTGAAATTTCACCCATAGAACTATATTAAATGGTTCCACCGGCAATATCAACAACACTCCAGTTTGGCTCTTCCTGTAAATATGCTGCTAGCGTCTTGACGTCTTTAATTCTTTCATCGACGAGATCATGCCAAAGCTTATCGCTAATCTTATCGACATCTGCAATAGCCATACGATCTGCTGTATTATCACGCTTGTCCTTACCGAGTACCCAATGGCGATGTTCAATCATAATGTCACCTCTGTATTTGAGACGACCAAACGCATTAAACACTTGATGGAGCCATTGATCAATCCAATTTATTTTAAATTCTTCTCTCATAAATTTTCCTAATACATCCATATACTTTCTATGACAGAATAAATTTACAGCAAGCTTTTCTCCATGACAATCATCATTACAATGAATTGCCTTAATCTTATCGCCGGGACAATTTTCTGTAAATTCCTTTATTAATTCCAGGTCCCAATTTGATGTACGGAAAACCATGTCATCACCAATCATAGAGATAATTTCCTCTGTTGAAGTTTCAGCGCAAATATTCCACATTTTACCTAAGCCAATAAACTCGCCGCTGTTTTCAATATCAACAATCTTTACGCAAGGAATTGCACTCGCTACTTTATAGATTAAAGAACGGGTAGGATCATCCTTATCAACGCCAAAGTAAATTGTTACGTTATTAATATCACTTACTGTTGTAATAATAGATGTTAACAGCGTTAGCCGTCTATTCATTCTTTCTCTCGATGGCACTAGTATTGCGATTTTCATATTAATTATATTAATGTACGTTTAGTAAAATATCCCGGTATTCGTATTTTGTTTCAAAAAGTTGTTTAGTGAAGATGTAATTCCAGGTATATTCAAAGATTCGGCCGCTCACGTGATTTATAAGCGGTGTATTAATCAGCCATTCATACAAGTCCGCATAAAACTGTTTTGGGTATTGAAGAATTAAATTTTTAGACACCTTAAATTGTGCAGATGAGTAAAACCCTAGCTTTGCAGGCAGCTCAATATATGGTGAAAATACATCCCAGTTCGACTTAACCCATTCGTAATATTCAGGAGCTAATTCTTCTTGATACCAGTCGCGTCTATTAACAGAAAAGTAATCTGCAACGCCCCAATTTAGCTTGTTTACTATTTCCTCTGAACTGTACTGCTGATGATTCGAATTATCATGTCCATGTAAAAACAATATATTGTCTGGAAGACTATTATATCTGTCATTTATAAATTGAAGATAATGTGCTGCCTCTTGTCCCTTATTGTGAGGTACATACGTATAATCACTATTTGTCTTACTGTAAATAATTTTCTCATCTACAATAATATTATTTGTCCAGGTTAGATCTTCGTTATAGTGTGCTATTAAAACTGCGTTCATAGATCTCCTCCATGTCTATATGGAAGATCATTAAATCGATGAATATTACCCTTTGCAGTGTTGGACATGCCTTGAAATTTAACTACCGCATCACCCCATCTTTTAATATAAATATTACCTGTTTTATCTATGTAATTGTAAAATCTCATATATTCGCTATTTTTAACCCACTGTACATCTGTAAGATCGAAGTGTGTTTGAAACATATCGGTGGGAGTTATGTTTGTTAGCTCATCTGTAAAAAATGCCTTACAAGCATCGCCGAATCCCTCAACAACGTATTCCATGTCAATATCTTCACCGACTGTTCCATATACAGAATCTGTATCTTCCATTCGACGGAATATATCGTATGGTACCTTGCCAGTAAAATACGAATCGCAATCTAATCGAAGTAGATATTTTACATTATCAAAAAATGAGTCTTTATATATCTCACCTGAGAAATACCGACACATGTGTCTATATCCCATAGAAAAGAATGCATTCTCGTCCCAGTGACCTTTAAACTTTTCTGGTATTTGCTCCATTATTTCTTGCGGATAATCAGGCAGCGAAAAATCTACCTTATGAAAATATATTTTACCTGGACAATATGTTTTAATCTTATCAATAACTTCACGAGTTAGCCCTTCATGTCCAAAAACAACAGGATATGGAAATCTATCTCTAAAATTTTCATTCAAGCAATATAGGCTCTTATAGAGACGACTTAAGTGAATAGGGTTATTATTTACGAGATAATATATAATTGAGTTTGGTACAATACCAGTAGACGCAAGATTTTTATTAACGTAAAAATCCTCTACATTATCAACCCAATTAACATTTACAGGGTTGCTCTTATTTGTTTTAACATAAACAAAATCTTGCTCTTCGAGAAATGCTTTTATTTGATTCTTATAATCAGGTCCGTAAAATTTTGCGTTATGTTCTACTGTTATTACGCTGATATTATACTTCTTAAAATCTAACGTTTGAAGAATTTTTAATTCATTACCTTCGCAATCTATACTCAAGTAATCAATATTTGTCGGAGCATTAGTATCTTCGAGTATTTTATTAATTGTTGTCGCTTGCTTGTATTCAGTACTATCAGTGGGTGTATCTGTTATAGAGCTCCATGATTGATGGTTATTGAACAATACTGTGCCCTCTACACTATCTACTACTGTATTCAAACAAATACAGCTACGGTTTTTAATGAGGTCTGCATAGTATGCATTATTTGGCTCTATACATATTCCATCCCAATTATACTCTTTTTCAAGTAAGAGCGTATTATTAATCTCGACACCATCAGTACTTCCTATTTCTACAAAATATCCGTTTTTCTTGTTCTTGAGTCTTTTAAGAACAAATGTATCTTGACCATATTGGCTATAGCTTTGCATATTTATTTTTAATTTGTTTTACTGATTTAATTACATCATCCTTACTCACATACGGTGGTTGATTTGGGTAGTGCCCATGCTTCTTAAGATATAACTCTCTACCACCATAGACATTTTTCTCCCACTGTTCAGATTTATTTGCAATAGAAGAATTATCAATAGCTCCAGGTGCTTCGGTTAATAATTCATGACTGTTAGCTAGATCGGCAAACCACCAAAAGGGCGGATGATATCCAGCTTTAATAATACAATATGTATGATCTACGTGTTCCCATGCATTATAAAATTGCTCATCAATATACCCCACCTTTTCAATTATCTCTCTTGTGAAGAAAGAGAACATAGCAACGGTATGCTCATACAGAGCAATCTTACACGTCTTGTAATCAAGAATCATCTTAGGGTTCGGCTCAGTATCTTGACTAAGAAGGTGTCGATTGTGTAAATCAAAATCCTTAATTACTTGCTTGCGATTAAAAGGTGATCCTGGGCCGTAGTTAAAGTGCTGAATACCACTAACATGGCATGCGTCGATGTATTGTTTAAAAACTGTAGGATCTAATATAACCATATCGTCTTCAAATAGGAAGATATAGTCACATCCCTTATCATAAAGATACTTTAACGCTTTATTCTTAGTCTTTCCAACGCCGAGATTTACCTCGTTTTGTAGCCATGATACATGACTAAAATCATAACCTTGACCTATAGATGCTACTTCATCGCTAAGTGGTGAGCCATCATTTATAACAATAAGTTCGTCAACATCACATTTTTGCGGAAACGAGTCAAGTAATCCTTTGAGATATTGTGGTCGATTACACGTAATTATTCCAACTCCTATTTTTTGAGACATAGTTTTATTTCATGTATTGTATACTAAATATTAACGATGGCAACAAATCCAACAAATAGTACTTCTGTTAATATTCGCAATTTGCCTACAGCTCAGCTAGCTGTAGATACGGATTACGTTATTTTACAGACAAACAACGGTACACAAATTATTTCGTTTAAGGATTTTAATGTTGTAAAGACAGATATCTTAGGTAACGCCACGGTAATCGGTACACTATCTGGAAATAACGCATCATTTACAGGCGGTGTGAATATGGCTAGTCTTTCAGCGTCAGGTATTTGGGTAACATCAAACGGTCGCTCCGGTCCCGGTGCTACTTATGCAAAAGGATATTATGATAATTTTACCGTGGTAAATGGTATTATTACAAGCGCTGTTGCAACGAGTGTTGATTACGCAAGCAATCCTCTTTACACAACACTACATAGTGAAGTGACAGCGGTGTCAGCACGTGCTAATAAGAACATTTTCGATGCGGTTGTAACTAACGGTATAACAATTGGTGCATATGCAAATCCCACTTATGTAGATGGTACGATAACAGGTATACCGGCTGGTGTGACATCTTTAGCCGCTACCGACTTTACTATTACACCAGGTAACGGTGTTAATGGGGCGATCACCGCAATGCTTTCTTGCGTACCTTATATACAACAAGTTAGTACTATAACGGGTGGCACCGCTACTGTAAGATTAAATGGCGGTGGTATTATGCCAATATCAATAACGTACGGCGTACGCGTTCTTAAGACCTATTAATTATCTTCGCCTAAATTTTTAGCGCGAATAATTCCGGTACGGAATGTCTCTTCTTGTACTTCAGCTTTCTGTGCTTCTTTCTGATCGCGCATTAGCTTTTCCACGAGATCAATATTGTCGTCACTCAATACACTTTTTTCATCAGTAATGATATCACCTGTATTGTCAATATACAGCTGCATCATAGCAATTCTTTGCTCTCTATCACCAAATACTTCAATAATAGGCGGTCTATCCTCTGATGGGAAGAAAGGTGATGCACCGGTCTTAGCATAACTATATGAAATCGCTTTAAAGATATTATCTATTTCCTTTATATATTCTTCACTAATATTACGGGATTCACGTGCCTCAATTGGAATGGGTGAGAATTTTGTAATTGGTGTAAAGTAAATAATGTCAAGAGAGTGCATTGTCTCCTGTACAAGAGGTATACACTTTTTGATAAACTCATCATCGATATCAGATTCACCCTTACTATTCGACCATAGAGAATAAACAAGATTATCTAATGGGCATCGATCAAAAATAACATGATCACCTTTTGATGTATTTTGAATATCATCAATTAAGCAATTTAAAATTTTCCACTGACCGTCTTTTGTAACTTTATCATTAAGCGGAATTGCTTCATCTTTAATAAGCTTACGATATGATTCATTTGACCGCTTGTACATAGGCCATGTTTTAATCATATCATCTATCAAGGTACTCTTACCTTGACAAGCGCTTCCACTTATTGCTATTCTCATGTTGTATATTTACAAGTATATATTAAACCTTCAAGGCTTTATTCCAAATTAACAATTGAAGTCTCGGACTAAAATTAACATGCAATGCTTTAGCATACTCTGCTACAGCCGGTGCATTCTTGACGTGCTCTTCTCTTGAGCCACAGCAAGGCATAAACCAAATACGATTTAACGGTACATTAATCTCATGCTCATCTTTAATATACTTTTTCCAAATCTCATCAATATCTTCTGATTTGTTAATAACAAATTTAAATCCTGAATTATGCTCTCTATGCCACTTAAGCACTTCGGGCTTATACGTCTTATCTTCTGGATCTCCGTTTGAGATAAGTTTCGGTGATGTCGTAAACGTTGCGCCAAATTCCGTTACCCAGCGTTCATCTGGAGTAAGAGTAGCATTAGTCTCAAAATCTATACGCGGTATAAAGCCATACCTCTCAACAAACGCATCAATAAATTTAAGAAGCTGCTTTTCCTGAATAATTGGCTCTCCCCCTGTAAGCTTCAAAATAGCCCTATGATTAAGATGATCAATATATGCATTATCTTCGAGTAGTTGAAAGACTTCTGCAAAAGTCATCTTATTCTTTACTGACCATGATACATACGAATCACACCCATATGGTGAATCCTCTGAAGCAAAGCCGCGACACGTTAAATTACACATCGCAACTCTCATGAATACTGATGGAACACCAACATACTCGCCTTCACCTTCAATGGTGTAAAATACCTTGTCGTCAGAGAGAAATAAAGTTTCCGTGTTAATATCGATCATATACCAACAATAATAATACATAGCCGTGAGTAATCAAGATAGAAAAATGATTAAGTAATGATAGATGAAAAAACAAAAACGCACGGCGAAAGCCGCAGCCGTTGTCACATCTAAAACCCTCGTTAATTCGGAGGTTAAAGATACTTCACCATACGTAGCTCAGAGAGATAAAATAGATTTCTCTCTAAATGTTCGAGAACTTCCTTGGACAGATAAACAAAAAGAGATTATAAATCTCTTTCTTGATAAGAATACTAAGCTTATGATTCTTAAAGGTCCAGCTGGCACATCAAAGACAATTTTGTCAATGTATCTTGGATTACAGCTTCTTAATATGAAGAAAGTTTCAGATATTGTCCTTGTACGCTCTGCTGTAGAAAGCTCAGATTCAAAGCTTGGATATTTACCTGGTGATATTAATGAAAAAGTGAATGTCTATATGACACCCTTTAATGAAAAGTTTTCAGAGCTTATTATCGAACCGCAAATTCATCGCTTACATAAGGATAACCGTATTACGATTTGTCCTATTAACTTTGCACGCGGACTACATTTTGCTGTAAAATTTGTATGCTGCGATGAAAGTCAAAATTTAACAATACGTGAACTACAAACACTCTTTACACGTATGGGTGAATTTAGTAAAATGATTATTTGTGGTGACCCTGATCAATCAGATCTCCCATACGGTAAATCCGGATTTAACACTGTTTACAAGGCTTTTGATAATGATGATGCAAAGGCTCATGGTGTTCAATGTGTTGAATTGACAGAGGATCATATCGTAAGATCGGAGCTCTGTCGTTATGTTACACATGTCTTTAAAGGCATTATGCCTGTAACGAACACAAAAGAATATAGTCCGTCAGATTCTATTAAATCTCACCTAAAGACTTAAGTTCTTCTATAGCTTTATTAACAGCATCGGATGCTTGCTGTATATCGTTATTTGATTGATTTTTAAGTAACGGGTTATACTCTGGGCTGTATCTGATGCCGTCGGCGTCTGTTAAGCCAATTTCTGCAGCTACCTTATTAAGTGTAGCTTTAAACGACATTGAAATTGAGTCTTCTGTTGGACGCTCAATTAATTGATTAGGATTAAATGCTAAAAATGTACTTGTAGCATTAACAGCACCTTTTGGTTTAACTTGATTGTTGTAGATATTCGTCAGTTGCTCGCTACTATCTACAGATTTTAAAAAATCAGGTGCTGTTTTATTTTGTATTTTAATATGATCAGATATTTCACCACCGTACATCTGATGCATATATTCTGCGTTCATCTACTGCCCCAGCTTATCCCATCAAACATACCTGAATAGCCGGTTGTAACTTTATTATTACCTACATTTACAGGTCGGTTTACAGGTGCTGGTTGAACTGATTGAGGTTGCTGTGTAGGTTCTACGGGTGTAGATTCAGTGACATTCTCAGGCGTTGTTATTGGAGCTGTCTGTACAGGTGATGTAGTAAATGATGTATGTGCAATTGTGTCAGGTCTTGAATAGATGGCGGAGTTATTTTCATGTTCATACACCTCTACTTTATCTACCCAACAGCGTTCACCGTATGTATCTTTTAAAAATTGTGTAGCAGCATTAAAGCACCATTCCGCAGTCTTTTCAATACCAACACCTGACATAATTTTAAGATTACATCCACCAAGATTGTGGAGATGTTGAAATACTTCTAGTAAAGGGTCCGTTTCAGCAATACAGAGTGTATGATCAAATTGGTCATTGAGAATTTGTTTGAGTTGCTTAAGGCCGCCAAAATCAACAATCCAGTTGTTATAATCTAACGAAGATGCAGCAAAGTAAAATTTAGCTTTAAGTTGATAACCGTGAAGCAGATGACAATGACTGTGTGAAGCGCCCCATTGTCTAAATGCGCATGAACCAAGTTCGATTAGTTTAGTACTCTGATAACTCATATAACAATATTATAGATTCACGGAATAATTAATCAACTGATAATTATTTTATTGGCTGCTTAATAACCAATATTCTCTATTAGTTATTCACTGTAAAAAATAAATCAACTACTAGAGTAGATTTTTTAATAAATTATTTACAGTATTATCAAAACTTTCGTTTGCATAAACAGCAGCAATTCGTTTTTGTGCCATAGCTTTTGATTTTGATTTACCTGGTAAACATTTCTTATCACCGACTTTCTTGCAGACTTTGTATCCGCCTTTTGTTTTTATTTTTATAAATGGCATAATTTATATTTTAATACCGCTCGGTGGTGGGTAGATTTGACCATTTGTTGTTCCCGCTACTTGTCCTGTATGCGGAGATGGAGCAGCGGTATTATAGCGTAAATTAGGTGTTCTTTGAGTTGCTGGCTTAGCAGGAGCTGCGGTAGGTTTCTTAGCAGCGGGTTTTTTAGATTTTGGAGCTGGTGGCTTTGCTGCTGCTGGAGCAGCTTTAGCAGCAGGAGCGGTACCTTTTTTCTTTTGTTTGTTAGCTGGTTCACCTATAGATGTGTTTTTTAATTGCCAACTCATTTGAGAGCCAAAATCTGGGTCATGTTCTTTCCTCGTAACCATTGCGGTTAAATTAGGAATACGTGTCATTGCGTTATTTTTAAAGAACTGAGCAGTTGCCGGGCTCTTTAATGGTGCATTAATATCTTTAAATCTAATAACAACAGTGTCGAAAGTTTTGTTAGGCTCTACAGGCTGTGCGGTAACAACAACAGATCCAGATACCTTGTCAGTTTTTTCCTTTGTTTTACCAATAACATCGTTCTTTTTGTCTTTGACACTAGATAGATTGCTCGATTCAACGTTCGATACCTGTAATCTTGTAATGACCTTTTGACCAGGTACAACAGTTGAAATAAATTCACCGACAAGCGGTAATAGTTTTTTATTCTGTAAATCAGCTATTACTTTGTCAGAGCTTAACTGTTTCTTTGAAATATCTTGTAATTTCTTACCAGCTGTATTAACAGCGGTGCCAACTTTACCGAGAGCTGCTCCACCCTGAGTACCGCCTATAGCTGCATAAGCTTTACCAGCTCCCTTTAAGGTAGACCCTGCAACCTTTGCCGCACCGCCCGCAATTCTACCAGCTGCACGCATGTACTCACCGAGACTTGCTTCATCAAGTGCTACTTTGACTAAAAGATCGAATTTATTATTCATTAGATATATAGTATTTATACAAGTTTGAAATGTCTTCAGCTGTCATACCATTATCTTTTAGGAAAGCTTCCACATCATCTATAGATGAACTTGTAATAATTTGCTGCAAAAGAGGATCATCTTCCTGTAGGTTTAATGAGCTAATTAAAAATTGCTTAACTTCCTCTAAATTAGGATTAATATTTTGAATATATTCACTCGGTATATCTATAACCGACATTGTGTTATCTTGATCTGGTGAGATTACTAGTACTTTAACTGCGTCACCACATTCAGATAACACATATCCCTCATATCCATCGCAATTTGCAAGATTTGCTGTAACTGTAACATTCGCAGGATCTACCTTAATACGCACACGCTTTAAGGTCGCCTGCTGTAAGCTTTCTAATATTACCTGATTAAACTTCATCTTTAATATTTATGTTGAAACAGCAAAAGGTGCTGGTATAATAATGGATATGTCTGAATACACAAAAGTTGTAAAGCTTAAAGAAGCTAATGGTAATCACCCTCGCTCAGTTACAGAAAAGCAAGCTATTATTGAAAAAGCTGCTGCTGCTTATGAAGTTTATCTTGATGCACTTGGTTTTGAGTGGCGTAACGATCCTAATAGCTCAGGTACACCGTTGCGTGTCGCAAAAGCATTTGTTAACGATTTAGCAGCTGGTTGTTACGAAAATCCGCCAAAGATTACATCGTTTCCAAGCAATGGTTATGATGGTATGGTATTTCAGGGAGGAATACCTGTTAAGTCAATGTGCAGTCATCACCATCTAGCATTTACAGGTGTAGCGCATGTTGCGTATATTCCATCATTGGAAGGTCGGGTTATTGGCTTGTCAAAGCTCAATCGTATTGTAGAACATTATGCTCGTCGGCCGCAGATTCAAGAAGGACTAACGGTGCAGATTCACAATGCAATTAACGATGTTTGTGAATTAAACAGAGGTGTTGCTGTTGTAGTTAGTGCATCTCACACCTGTGCATGCCTTAGGGGTATTAAACACGACGGGTGTGAAATGAAGACAAGTAAACTTTCAGGAGACTTTCTTGACGATGCAGCTACAAGAGCTGAATTTTATGATTTTGTAGCTAATATGAAGAGCTAAACAGCTCTCTTAACATCTACTAAAGCGTTGAGCCGTTTAATAAACGGCTCTCCTATTAATACTTGCTGTTCATTATCTGCTCGATCTGCAATACTAAACACAACACCCTTATACAGCTTACCCTTTATAACAATATCGAGATTAACCGTTGGACGGTTTTCGATGTTACTACTTCCAATATTAATATCAATATGGCCGATTTTAGGTAATGTAATTGTTTTATCACTTATTGTTGAGAAGGTTACGGTATTGTCATCATTATCTACAACATCTACGCCATGTAACACGTTATAAGCCTCGTTACCGCTGTCAATTTTTGCAATTACTGATCCAATCCCATCTATAGTTATATATTCTGTAACACCAAGTACAGGCCGTGTTTTGGTGTTTTCTTTAACACAATTATTAACCATTCGATCACCTTTCTTTTTCTTACCACGCTTTACATATCCCTTCCAGCAATGCTTTTCTGCAATATATTGTTTAAATGAAATCATATTGGTTACCAGTTTTTGCATGAAAGATACTTAGCAGTACCTGGTTTAGCAGTGCTGCATTTGTGACGTGCTCTAAATGATTTTCTTTTCTTAGGATTACTTTTCTTAATACGTAAATTTGGATCACCATAATGTACTCGCTTGAGCTTACCGTCAACACGTACACATTTCATATATTTCTTGTCTTTACGTGTTGATGACATTTGCTTAGTTACTTTAGTACATCTACCATGGCTCTCTTCATCTAAGAGCTGATTAAAGCGAGATTCGAACAAACATTGCATAATAGTATTTATATGAGAATAAATATATTTAACGTATGACAGCAAGCTATATTGATGAACTTAATAACCTTTACAAGCAGCGAGTTTTTATAGCTGAAAATGTAGGGCTCGGACCAAAAGCGGAAGATGATTACGAAGCGCCTGTTAGGCATTGTTTGAAGTGCAAAGAAGAATCCGAAGAATGTAAGTGTGATGAAATGGAAAAAGCTAAATCAGAAGATGATATTGTTTTAGCAAAAAAGCCCACGTTAGGTGTATCTAATGACTCAGAGGAAAGTCATTACGAAACAGGTGAACACCCTGAACATGAAGCCTCAAATATGGTAAAACAAAATCTCTATAGAATTACAAAGATGTCTGCCATGCTATTTGATATTATACCTGATGATTCAAATATTGAACCATGGGTGGCTGATAAACTTAGCAAAGCTGTTGACAATATTAACAGTGTGTTAAATTATAAAGATTACGAAGAGTTTAAAAATAAAGTTGAAAGCGATATAGAGATAGAAGAAAAAACAGAGCAAGATCTCTATGCGAGTATAGAAGCAGGCGGTAATAATTTAATTGATAAGATCAAGAGCATCATGCAAAGTCAACCCCGTGAAGAAGTTGAAAAGACGGTATATAGCATGATCAAAATGCTCGAAGCTTAAATTAAGCTTATTTTAAATTTTGACGAATATCGTTAAACAATAATTTTGCCTGCTCATCAGGCATGCCCGTTGGAAGTATCTTTTTAAATTCAGCATAGTTTCCGGATTTGGCTAAATTACGAGCTTTTGTAGCACTAACACCAGATGCATCATCACTATCAGGGTCTCTATTAGCGCCAGCAACTGCTGTCTTAAAACTTGTCAAATTAAGCTTCTTTTCCGGATCTTCTGTATCTATATATTTTTGAAACAAGGCATTATACTCAGCAGCTCTATCACTACCACAAACAAGTACTAAATCTCTATAACCGCTTTTTATTAAAAAGCCGACTGCATCAAAAATAGTTTTAATTTCATCGGTATCAATAAAGTTAACCTGCGGTAAGGCAGCGTTAAGAGCAGTTATCTTATCCTTGTATGGAATTGGATTTTTTTTGGAATCCTGAGTTTTTGATAAAATAACATAACAGTCTCTATTTTCTGCTCTACCAACTTCTACTGCTTTTGAAATTAAAAGTTCATGACCTAGCGTTGGTGGATTCATGCGACCAAAAATAAAGACAGCACGATCACCCGTTCTCGGTGATAACTCTCCTAATAAATGCTCAACAACAAGATTAAAGCTCATTACCAACCCTCCATTCCACCGACATGAGTAGCGCCGCCGGTAGCTCTATCATATGGACTGTTTATGAAACTATCGATACCAGCCTTATGGTCATCAACACCCATGCTATTATTACCAATTTCCTGCTTAATATTGCGAATAGAATGACCGCCGAGTTCTTCTTCATCTTCTGTATTAAACTTAGAACTCATAAAATGCGGGCTATTGACCTTAAAGGTAAGATCGCCGGCTTTAATTACATACCCTTCAATATCTCCAAGAAGACCTTCAGTTTGTAATAAATTGTTAGCAATCTTATTGTACATTATTTTTTGTATTGGTAAGAGTTTACTTTGTATTTTTTCAACAAGCTCTCTACGTCGTTGTACGAGTTTATTACGCCCCGCGCCTCCTGCACTAATGCTTATTTGTAATTGCTCTAATTCTTGTTCAACTTTTGCTAGACCAGCTAAAGCTTTTTGTGCCTGTAAAACTTCAGGTCTAAGATCTACAGGTTTAAATAAATCTACGTTTGGTAAGATAAACTTAACTTGCTTGTCATTAATAGCAATTAGTTTTTTTCTTATTGAATCAACATTTACATTTGCGTCACACTGTATATTAATAACAATAAATGTTGACCATGTACCGAGCTTTTCCTTACTATACTGCGCAACAACAAAGCTAACTTTACCTGACGTCGGATCAGCTTCAAGAGCGTTTGGTGAGTAGAGCCATTCAAGTTGAATAGTGCAGTTATGCTTACCAATGATTGGTGAAATTAAATGCTTTATACGCTCAAAACTATTAGCAAAAGCTTCTCTTGCTGGCGGGTATTTAATAACACTTGCAAAAGCTGATGGCTCATACACCTTACCAGAGTAACTTGAACGTACAAAAAAACCTTGATCATCATTGCCCACTTTAAGAGCCATACCGTCTACTTTTTCTGTGACAGTAGAATTTTCAGGCGTAATCATTCCTTTATTTTGTGTAAGATATGATACAAGGCGCTTAAATTCGCTTAACCCCATTGAATATAGCTCAGGCTTATTTTGTGAATATAAATGCTGAATACCGACGCGGTCACCCTCTTGCTTAGCTTCTAATAAAAACTGTTTAAATGTAATCATATATTAATAAATGTATGGCCTGTTGTTACTTCTGCATCGCTAACAATTTGTTTAGCCTTTTCTTCACCGTAAAGACTTATAAGTTTTTTAACTAACGATGCAACATTATTTAAGTCCTCAACGCTACCTGTTTTACCGTAAAGTCTCTTTGCAATCTCCGTAGGATCTTTTGTAATAAGTTGTTTAGTATCTCTCTGTAAAAGACCGTTTGCTGACAGTGTATATCCTGCGTTCTTAGCTATGGCCGAAAGAAGTATATTTCTATCTTTGCCCTTTAGCGGTGCTGATTCATTATTTGTATAGAAAAATTTAAGAAAATCAGGATCAGGGGTAAACATAAAGTCAACCTGAACAAATTTTTCAGTCTCATTTCCAGCTGTATCCCAGATTGGTGACATGAAGTGTACAGATATACCAGTCTTCTTTGTTACGATATCTTTAATTCTGCGATCTATTCCCCATTTCTTAAGTTTAGCTTCTAATGTAGCTTTATTTTCTTTATTAGCATCAACAGCAATATCAATATCACCAGAATCTGCAGCCTTGCCTGTTGAACCTAATAAATTCTCCGCAACCGGCAGACCTGTAATGGTCTCAAGATGCTTGATCGTTGCAACTATCTCCTCCCTAGTAATACGTGTTGTATTACCAAATACATTCCCCCCTTCTTTTATAAGTGAGTATCTAAAAAATGTTTTAAACGGAACCATTTGCTTTAAGATAAGGATCTTGTTTTTGTAATGCAGCTAGTAAATGTTTATATTTTTCAATAAAATTTTTATTATTAACGCTCTCTATAAAATGCTTATAGTGTGGGTTTAATAACCTTTCAGGGTTATCTCCATACATTTCATTCTGCTTAATTACAGCTTCGAGAGCTGTTTGGATTGGAAATGCATTTTCTGCTGTTATTTCTGTACGAAAAATTTCATCCAATGCTCCAGCCGGAAAATTCATAGCTGCGGCTTTTGAAATTAAACGCACAAGATCAACGTACCCTTCAGGAGCTACTGGTGCAGGTGCTTCAGGAGCTGCAGGAGCTGCTGCTGCGTTAGGATCTGGAGCTGCGGCATCAGCTTCAGGTGCAGCAGCTGGCGCTGCACCGTCAGCTTCTGTAAGAATAGCCATTTGCTTATTAAGTTTATCGAGAAATTTCATTATAAGTATTTAGTACTTATATGAAGAGAAGTTGCCTTGTTTTAAGCTGATTAAAGTACTTCTCATCAAGAAACCTTAATTCATTACGTTTTACGAAGCTTTTTACTTTTGAAAAAGTATAATGTGATCTCATAAAATCACGAGACCATGCAAATGACCGTATGCGCTCAATGAGCTCAACAACATCACCGTTTCTCCCTTCATACGCTTTTTTAAGATCTTTAAATTGTATATCTTTATAACCATATATGTTAATTGGTAAAAGTTTAGCTACTTGTGTAACAGCCTGTTCAATATGACGTTGCGTATCCTCTGCTTTAAAGTGTTGTAAAATTAAAAAATTAAAATTAAACTCAAGTGTTTTAAGAATAATTACACGCTCTTTTGACTTAATGTTTAATAGATATTCACTAACACCATAAAAGATATGATGGTAAAATAGTTTCTTAATATCCCTCGTTATTTTTTTTGCAGGAATTAATTCGTACTTTGCGAGATCATTAATTAGATTAACTTCGATTGATCTGAATAAAGATTCAAAATCTATAAACCGTAAGTTAAACTGTTCAAATGTGCAGCTATCAATCACTACTACAGTATAACACTACATTTTAAATTTTGCAAGCTCTTGTTTTGGAGCTTTTCCTATCCTTACATTACAAATACCATTGTAATAATCATCTCTAAGCAGCACATCTTCACCTAGCTGCTCTTTTATTTCATAGTATGCTAGAGCCCACTTTGAATCACACGTACGTAAAATTTTAAATGTAAATTTATCTTTGCCAAGCTTTATAATATCATCATTCAATTCATTCGATGAGCTTGTATACGTCTTCCAATCAGATTCTTTATGATCGATTCTATTTCTTGTCTTACCTTTAAGCGGCTTACGTTTAATACGACTCGTGCATTGTTTCTTGCCTATATACTTTTTACCGTTAACATTATTAACAATCAAATAGATAAAGCCAAAGGTACCTTCATCAACTACAACACCTTCATTTAAAATCCAATGACCACTATCCATAAAGATAGTTATTACATTCCCGGAAGATATATACTTCTACGCTGAATAGGAATTTTATTTTTTCTTTTCTTCTTAGAGACCTTAGCACCTAGAATAGATGGAATACGCGCATCTCCAGGGTTATATGCCTTATCATCTTGTACATTTACTCTACCACCGCCATCACCTGAAGTAACAGGACCTGTAACGCTCATTTCACCTCCCGCTACATTAGCAGCCATTTCAGCTAACAATCCGTTTACACGTTTATTGAAATTACTCATTGATTTTTTGTTACCTTATTATATATTTAAGGTTAATGCTTGAAGAATACATTAAAGAGTTAGAAGAAGATCTAAAGATTAACGAACTTAATCTTAAAGATTATCAACTTCGTCTTCCTGCAATTAAGCACAAGTGGACAGGTCGAATGATTCGATTAAAGTCACAAATTAATCAGCTCAAGAAACAAAAAGATAAAGTAAAAGCTGATATTATGTCTGAAATAGATCATACAAGCAATGTCAAATTGACACAACCAGTAATATCTGCAACGGCTGATAAACACAGTCGAATTCAAGAAATTAATCTCAAAATACAAGAATCAGAATTAATAGTAGAGCTTCTCGAGCGATCTGAAAAAACTTTAAGTAGCTGTAGTTATGATATAAGCAATATTATAAAAATAATGCAGCTTGAAATAACATGATAAAATTTGATTATGATGAAAAGAAAAAACTCGGCATAGTATCGGGTGACATGTTTGATGAAATACGTGAACACTTTTCTGTTAAAAATGAAGCAGCACATTTTATGCGTCGACGTGGTAGGTTTATGCCTTCACGTACATATGCCATAACACCAACGGGTAGATTTGAGCCTTGTCTATTTGTAGAAATTAAAAAATTTCTCACCAGCCAGCAGTATGTAGGTGAAATAGAATACAGTAAAAGTATCTTCGAGCAAGTTGTACCTGCGAGACACGGCTGGCATCAACAATTAGATTTTAAAAATGAAATATACCCACTTAAGTTAAACTTAAGAGACTATCAGGAAGAGATCGTAAAGCAATGCTTGTTTAATGGCAGAGGCACAATTATTCTCGCTACTGCTGGAGGTAAGACATTGACTTCAGCTTCATTAATCTCAAAAATTCATCAGCTTTACACGTCATCCTACAATAAGCAAAGTTTTAAGTGCTTATTCATTGTTCCAGATCGCGGGCTCGCATCACAGACGTATCAAGATTTTACAGATTACGGTGTACCGTTTAGTGTATCGAAATGGACAGGTGATGATGATCTTAATCTCTCAACTAATGTTATCGTATCTAACTTAGGTATATTACAAAGTAAAAATAGTAACCTCGATTGGCTGGAGGATATCGATTTACTGATTGTTGACGAAGTACATAAAATTCGCAAGGGGAATAAAGTTAACGACATTCTTAAGAAAATTAAAACACCATATAGATTTGGATTTACTGGTACTATGCCGGAAGAAAATCTCGATCAGTGGAATATTATTGGTAAGATCGGACCGGTAATATATGAAAAAAATAGCTTTGATCTAAGACAGGAGAATTATGTAAGTAACGCCTCCATACAAATTATAAATCTCATACATAAAAATTTTCCGCCGAAAAAGGAAAATGGAAATGCTTATAGAGAGGAATTAGAATATCTAACAACAAGTAAATTTAGAAATGAGCTTATTGCAAAATTAGCTCAAGGGCTCAAGCAGAATACTCTTATCATGGTTGATTTTATTCAGCACGGTGAGTTACTTTTTGATATTATTTGCAAAATGATGCCTAAAAAACAGTGCTTTTTTATCCGTGGCGAAGTTGAAGTCGAGGAGCGTGATAGAGTTCGACAACTTATGGAGACTAACAGTGATGTTGTTGTTGTTGCTATTTCTAAGATTTTCTCAACAGGTATTAACATTAAAAATTTACACTATATTATTTTTGCCTGCGGCGGTAAGGCTAAAATAAAAATTGTACAATCTATCGGTCGCGGTCTTCGGTTGCATACAGCTAAGACGCAGCTTATAATATTCGATATCGCTGATAACCTTCGCTATAGTGCAGCACATGCTCTTAAGCGACAATCCCTTTATGAAAAAGAACACATCCCGTTTGCATGCAAAGAAATTACAGAAAAGTAAAACCAAGAAAGAAGTAAAGCCTCTTATCTTGGATCTTGATTTAGCTGTTGATGAAAATGAAATAATTGACGTCGAGGCTGCGCAGGAAATTCTTAACCAGATACCTGAAGTTGCTGAATTAATTGCTCCAGTAGAAGATGAACCAAAGAAAAAAATAAAGCCAAAGGATAAAGTACACTACGTAAATAGTAGAGAGTTTGAAGACGAAATTCGCAATTATTACACAACGGATAAAATGACTGATAAACTTTGTGATAGTTTAAATAAAATTGCCAACGGCCTATCTTATGCTCCTAACTTTCTTAACTACTCATATAAAGAAGAAATGGTAGGTGATGCAATTGTAAAGATGTTTTCAGCTCTTAAAAATAAGAAATTTAAAATTGATTGTGGTTTTAGCCCGTTCTCATATTTTACTACAATTGCTTTTCATGCGTTTATTAATAGAATTAAAAAAGAAAAGAAGCACCACGAAGCTATAAACGAGTACAGAGAAAAAGTATACAACGATTTAATGATTAACCCGGATGAAAATGGTGGTGTACATATCTACGTCGAGCCGACCGGTGACGATGAAGAATAATCTTTTAAAGTGGATATATTTCTCAATAAATCTAAAGTTGCTATCTTTTCTGATCTACACTTAGGTGTACATCTCGACTCACCTATTTGGCATCAAGTTGCATTAGATTGGTGTGATTGGTTTGTAAATGAATTAGTCAAGCAGGATATTAAAGATGTTTTATTTCTTGGCGATTTTTATCATCACAGAAGTGATATATCTGTCGCAACATTGCATGTTGCAGGACTCATACTCGATAAATTAAACGATTTTAACGTAGTTATGATAGTCGGCAATCACGACGCTTATTACAAGCAAAGAGCAGATATTAACTCACTCTCTATCCTCGGCAATAGAAAGAACCTAACTATTATTAGTGAGACAACAGTATCACAGCTATTCGGTCGTACATGTGCATTTCTTCCCTGGAGTGCTGATATCTCAAACCTACAAAAAGCTGATATAATTTTTGGTCATTTAGAAATTGAAAGTTTTAAAATGAATAGCTTTAAAACATGTGATCATGGAACAAACACACGTGATTTATTATCTAAAGCGCCTCTTATTATGTCAGGCCACTTTCATCTTAGAGATGAAAGAAAATATAATGACGGAGCCATCATATATGTAGGTAATCCATTTGAAATGGATTTTGGTGACGTAGGTGGGTCAAAAGGGTATTATACTCTTGACTTTAAGACATTAAAATATACGTTCACTGAAAATGATATTTCGCCTAAACATAAAAAGTTATCTTTAACAGAATTAACAAATCTCAAATCTTTGACTGGTAACGATATAAATCAACTTGTCAACGGTAACTTTATTAAATTTGTTGTTGATAAGAAAGCTAATAACGATATAATTGACGCCCTTATACAAAAGTTTTCTGTTTATAAGCCCCTTTCATTTACAACAGACTATACATACACAGAAAATGCATATGCTGTAGATGATAAAAACTATGAATCAACCGGTGTTGATATGCAGGCCACAATAGAAGAATTTGTTAATGTGCTAGATATTGATAATAAAGAGAGTATTATACAGTATTGCTCGGATCTTTATAAGCGGGCTTGCGATATATGAAACAAATAATTTTTAAAACGATAAAAATACAAAACTTTTTATCTGTTGGCAATGAGCCAGTAATTGTAGACTTTAAACGAGGACTACACATTATAACAGGCATTAATAAAGATAAAGAGGATAGACAGAACGGTGTCGGTAAAAGTACAATTGCTGATTCTATTAATTTTGCGATATTTGGTGAAACGTTGAGAGATTTAAAAAAAGAGTATATTGTCAATAACGTTAACAAGAAGAACTGTGAGGTCACATTAGAGGCTACAGTAAAGCATTTCGATACTGTTGAAGACATTAAAATCGTAAGAACACTCGAGCCATCAAAATGCCACATTTACATTAACGGGGAGGATAAGACTCGTGATAGCATTACAAATACGAGTAACTTCATAATGAAGAAATTTAATTGTACACAAGAAATTTTTCAAAATTGTGTAATTATGACCATAAACAATACGATCCCGTTTATGGCAAAGAAAAAGCAGGAAAAACGAAAGTTTATTGAAGATATTTTTAATTTGAGTGTATTTAGCAATATGTCTAACTTGCTAAAAGCGGATGTATCTGAAAATAAAAAAGTTCTAGATATTCAAGCTGTAAGGTATGAAGATGCAAGTAGAGCAATTAATGATTACGAAAAGCAGCGCGCGCATTCACTTACAGAACGTAAAACTAAGCATGAAAAATACTCTCAACGCAAGATTAATAATGCACAAGAAATTGTTGATATAACAGCTACAATAAACAACTTTCAACAAAGAAGTGTCGACGATATTAAATCAGCTATTACCGAGCTTAAAAACGCTGTTGATAAAGCCGATTTAAAGATACAAGAAATAAGACACACACAAAGCGAGAATTCCACGTTAATTGCACAAATTAATAAACAAATATCTGCTGTAGGCACAGATAAAGATAAATGCCCTACATGCTTACGGTCAATCGAAGAAAGCGATAAGAATCATATAAAGCGTGAAACAAAATTGTTAAATGATCGAATTAAAGAACATAAGGAAGTAATTGATGAATGCGTAGAAAATGAAGCATCATTTATTGATAAAAAAAATAAAATTAAATTAAAAATTCAAAAGCTTGAAAACAGTATTCATGCATACGAATTAGAATTACGTGATCAGAAGAATTTTCAATCTAGATTAGAGCAGCTTAATGCATGGCAAATTGAGCTCGATCAGGATATTAGAGAGCTTGAGCAAGCTTCGACGCAGTATGACGAGCTAATCACTGAAAAGAAAAATGGCTTAGAAGTGCTTAAGCAAGAGCTTGATAATATTAAAAATACAACAAATATACTCGACGTTGTAAAGTTTGTTGTATCTGAAGAAGGTGTAAAGTCATATATTGTTAAAAAAATCTTACAACTGTTTAATAGCAAACTTGCGTACTATCTTCAGAAAATGGATGCAAACTGCGTTTGCTCGTTTAATGAATATTTTGAAGAAGAAATTGTTGATACAAAAGGTAAGCAGTGTTCATACTTTAATTTTAGCGGAGCTGAAAGAAAGAATATAGATCTTGCATGTCTATTTACTTTTATGGATATGAGAAGATTGCAGGGTGATGTTTGTTTTAATTTTAGTGTGTATGATGAATTATTTAATTCAAGTCTAGACGCTCGAGGCATTGAACTTGTTATTGGCGTCCTCAAGGAACGTGTAGATAAGTATGACGAAAGTATAATGGTTATTAGTCACAGAAAAGAAAGTATTAAAGCAGCAACAGGTGATATTATTTTCCTAGAAAAGAGCAACGGCATTACAAAGCGTGTTGATTATAAGGATTACGCTCTATAATTATATGAACATGTCGTCATCTTTCGCATCACCATTTGCCTCACAGTTTGCTTCACCTTTTGCAATGCCGTTCGGTAGTCAGATTGCTCAACCCGTGCAACAGCCGATGCAGCAGCCACCTGAGCTGACCTTAAAGAGAGTGATGAATTATTACGCTGATTATAGTGGGTGCGGTTTTTGGAGAATGATTTGGCCTGAACATATTTTAAATGCTCATCAAAAGTTAGTTGTACATGGTAGTACAATGATGTGTTTTGATCCTAATTATTTTAGAGGTACTGAAGTAGTACGTATTCAACGACAGGCAACAGTACATCAGCTTGAGTTTGTAAAGTTCTTACGTCAGCTGAGCAAAGATTTTGGATTTAGAATCATATATGAAATTGATGATTTAGTTTTTAGCGAAGATATCCCTGAATATAATAAATTTAAACCAGCCTTTACCGATCCAAAAATACGCGAGACAGCTCAAGCAATTATGGAGCTATGTGATGAAGTAACAGTAACATGCGACTTCATGAAAGATTATTACAAAGGAAAAACGGCTAATCAAAACGTTACAGTAATACCTAATTACCCGCCTAAGTTTTGGATGGGTAATTTTTATAACGAAAAGAAGATTTCTGATAACTACGATAGGTTTCAAAAAAAGCCTAGAATCTTATATGCAGGTTCCGGGGCACACTTTGATGTTGATAACCGTGTCGGTCAAAATGATGATTTTGCGCATGTTAATAGAGTGATCCGCGCAACAAAGGACAAATATCAGTGGGTGTTCCTTGGCGCGTACCCTTTACCGTTGCACGATTTAATTCAGAGTAGAGAGTTTGAATATCACCCGTGGGAGATCTTATATAGATACCCAGAGCGCATTGCTAATTTAAATGTTAACATGATGGTTGCTCCTCTACAAGACAATACATTTAATAAGGCGAAGTCTGATCTTAAGTTTGTGGAAGCATGTTCCTATGGATTACCTATTGCTTGTCAGGATATTGTAACATATCAAAATGCTCCGTATAAATTTAATACCGGTGAGGAGATGATCGATATCGTAGACGATGTTCTCTCCAAGAAAGGCCGGTATATGAACATCTCCGCTAAAATGCGTAAACTCGCAGATGGGAGATGGTTAGAAAACGAAGATAATATTAACAAGTACGTAGAGCTATATACTCTCCCTTATGGTCATAAGGACAGAAAGCTTATAAACGCTGTTAATGGTATTATTGCTTGATTGAGATAGGTGCTGGTAGTATAATTTAGTTGTGTATAGGAACATCTCATATTCTCCACAATCACAGACTGTCAATCTTCATACATGGGACGAGAACGGAAAACGAGTTGTCGTACAATCAACATACGAGCCGTACATTTATCTAGAGACAAATAATGCTCCTGATTGTATGAGCATCTTTAATACAAAGTTAAAGAAGAAAAAATTTAGGAATCAGTACGATCGTTCCAGGTATTTAAAAGATAATAAAGTAACAAGAGTATTTGAGAACTTTAATGTATACCAACAGTTTCTTATTGATGCATATTGGCAGGAAAATGAAAAATCTAATTTTTCTGATAATCCTCTTAAGGTGTATTTCATCGATATCGAGACATATTCACCGAACGCTTTTCCTGATCCTCAGGATCCGCAGGATACAATTAATGTAATTACGATTTATAATACCCTGACAAAGAAATTTAATACATGGGGATTAAAACCGTATACAGCTAAAGCACCAAACGTTACATATATTGCGTGTAAGAACGAAGTAGAGTTGTTACAGAAGTTTGTTAACTTTTTTACGAAGGATTATTGCGATATTCTATCAGGATGGAACTCGGAGTTTTTTGATATACCGTATATTATTAATAGAATAAAAAAGATACTCGGAGAAGAAGCCGCACAGCAGCTCTCACCAATTGGGTCTTTGCGATCTAGAGCGTTTATGGGTAAGTTCGGTAAGGAGCAGGTAAGGTGGCACGTTGAAGGTGTATCACTCGTCGATTACCTTGAGATATATAAACGTTTTTGTCAAGTATTGAGAGAGTCATATAAACTTGATGCGATTGGCGAGGTGGAGTTACAAGAGCGGAAGATTGATTACGGTGATCTTAACCTGACGGAGCTTGCTGATACAAACTGGGAACTATTTGTCGACTATAACATTCAGGACGTTAACCTGCTTGTACGATTAGAGGAAAAACTACAGTATATTCAGTTGCTTAGAATGATTGCGTACGCAGGTTTAACGACATTCGAAGGTGCAATGGGGTCTCTCTCTGTGATTACTGGATTGTGTGCAATAAGAGCTAGATTAAAAAATAAGCGTATACCAACATTTGTTAAAGACATCAAGGAAGGCGCTGCAAAGAACGCTGGTGCATATGTTGGTGAGCCGCAGAGAGGCTTTCAAGAGCATGTCGTCTCGTTTGACGCTAATAGTCTATATCCAAATACAATGATTACTCTCAATCTATCTCCAGAAACAAAGATAGGTACTATCGAGCATAATACTCTACAAGACGGTACTCGTGAGATTGTATACACAGATGATGGTAAGTTAACAATCAAGCATGTAAATGGTCAGACATTTACTATTACACGAGAAAAATTCGCCGAATTTGTTAAGCAGCAAGAAATAGCGATCTCAAAAGCTCAGATTCTTTTCACTCAAAAAGAAAAAGGTATCATTCCCGAAACTATTGATTATTATTATAATAAGCGGGTAGAAGTAAAGAAGCTACATTCTAAAGCAAAACGCGCAGCACTGACACTCGAGAAAGGTTCAGATGAATATAAAGAGAATCAAATTATGATTGACCGTTTAAATATTCGGCAACATACAATAAAGATTCTTATGAATACCGTCTACGGATATTTTGGCAATAAGCATAGTCCTCTCGGTGATGATGATTTAGCCAATTCCATTACTCTAACAGGGCAGGCTGTTATTAAGGAGTCAAATCGTATACTAACACAGTATATAAAAGACAATACCAATCTAACCGACGAGGACCTCGAGAAGAGCTCACCGATTATCTATAATGATACAGATTCAAGTTATATTTCAATCAAGCATCTCGTCGACGCTCAAAAAATACCCGTCTTTGACAAGAAAGGAGATGTTGCTCCAGAATATTATAAAGTGGTATCAGATATTGAGGCACATTTAAATACTGAAATTACTAAATGGGGAGCCAGAGAGCTCGGGTCAAAGGACAGTCGTCTAGTGTTTAAGCGTGAAGCTATTGCAGATGTCGGACTTTTCTTACAAAAGAAGCGCTACGTGCTTCATACACTCGACGTTGAGGGGATACCAGAGAAGAAGTTTAAATACACCGGCGTTGAGGTTGTCCGTACAACAATGCCTAATCCCATTAAACCATATGTAAAGAAGATTATTGAAACAATGCTTCTTACCAAGGACTATGCTAAGACTAATAAGGTGTTTAACGAAACATATGACATCTTTAAAAGCTTGCCAATTGAAGATGTCGCGTTCGTAATGGGTATTAAGGGATACGAAAAATACGCCGGGCAGTGCAGAGACTTTGAAACGACAAAGAGAATGCCTAAACATGTTAAAGCGGCATATTATCATAATATTCTTTTAGATAGATTTGGAATTGAAAGAAAATATGAAAAGCTTAGTTCCGGTGATAAGGTGAGATATTTTGAGGTTAAGAAGCCTAATAGCTTTGGACTGTCTGTTGTAGGGTACAAATACTATTACCCTAAAGAGTTTCAAGCTATATTTGAAATTGACTACGAGAAGATGTTCGAAAAGATTATCTATTCTGTAATAGAGCGATTTTATGAGGCTGTGAATTGGACGGTAAAGAAGCCAGGTAATGATGCGCAAATAGATCTTTTTGATTTATTAGGCATGGAGTAGTGGATTTACTAAAACGAGATAATAATATATTAAAGATATGAGCAATACAAACCTTATTACATTTATCGATCACATCGGCCGTACCATTATTGGTGAAGCAGCAGGTGATGTCGACAACGGCGGTTCTTTCCTCGTAAAGAATCCAGCTATCATTCACGTTCAGCCAACCCAGCAGGGTCAGTTAAACGTACAGACTATTCCTCTTTACTTCCGGGAGTTCGTCGGTGAGAAGAGCAAGGAAAACGGCACAACCTGGAAGTATCACTACGCTAGCGTTGTTCTTGGTGTTGATGTCGATAACGATCCACGTCTTATCGAGCAGTACACTAAGTTGTTTGCGGCTCCTCAGGAGGTAGTAAACGACCCACAAGTCGTAAAGCTTTTTGACGAGTAATTCCCGTCACTTCGTAATCTGGAATCAAACCAGGAGAAAAGACCCGACTAAGTCGGGTCTTTTTTTATTTCTACTCTTGATTATTATAATATGTGCCGTATAATCTGATGTATGGATAAAGACTTACTTAAAACCCTTTCTATTATCGATGAGCATAATTCTGATGCTTGCTTTCTTAATGAGAATGCACTCTCTAATTTTACTGAGTGCTATGATACTGGTTGTTACGCGCTAAATGCTATTCTTACAGGTGATCTAAGAAATGGTGGTGTACCAAAGGGCCGTATAGTTGGATTGAGTGGTGAATCCGGTACAGGCAAGACACTTATTACAGGTAAGATTCTTGCTAATGCTCAGAAGAAAGGTGTTATTCCGGTAATTTTTGATTCAGAGATTGCTGTTGATAAAAACTCTGTGAGAGGCGTCGGACTAGATCCAACGCAAGTTAAGTATGTACCAATTGATACTATTGAAAAGTGTCGTAATCAAGTCGGTGCCTTGCTCGACAAGGTCATTGCTAATAATCAACACGGTAAGATTATTATCTGCATTGACAGTTTAGGAAATCTTGCATCGCAAAAGGAGCTTGATGATGCTTTGAAGGATAAGTCTGCAGTTGATATGGGTATGCGTGCTAAGGCTCTTAAGTCGATGCTTAGAACCTTGACGTATAAGGCTGCAAAAGCTCAAGTTACAATTTTATTCGTTAATCATACATACTCTGACCCCGGTGCAATGTATCCGAGTCTTATTAAGACACAAGCTGGTGGATCAGGCCCTGTTTATATGGCAAGTATTCTCGTACAACTTGCAAAAAGAAATGAAAAAGCAGGTGAGGGCGAATTTTCTAATGTCTCCGATGAGATGCTTTCTGAATCAAACAAGTATAGTGGTGTAACATTAAGAGCTCTTACTGCTAAAAATCGCTTTATTCCACAATTTCTTGAGATTGAAATGTATCTATCGTTTAAGTCAGGTCTTAACAAGTATAGTGGATTGTTAGCAATGGCAGCTGCAAGAGGTATTGTTGTGCAGGGTGGATCTACATATACTATCGGTGTCGATAGCGGGAAGTATAAGAAGGGTGATAAGATCGGATATGCTAAGAACTTTACTAAAGATACAGCATTCTACGAGGAGTTTATTATTCCTGAGCTTGATAAGGCTTTAAAGACTGACTATCGCTATCACCAGGCAAGTGATGATGATGTTATTGAGGTAGATGACACTGTAGAAGCAGAATAATGAGTAAAGTCGTTGTACCAATTTCAGGTGGCATGGATTCAACAGTCCTGCTACACCATGCAGCTGCTAATTTTAATGACGTATATGCTATTTCGTTTGATTATGGGCAACGACACATTAAAGAATTAGAATGTGCGGAGTATCAAATTAACGCGATTAGAGATAAAGATGCTAACGATAATGTTAGATATAATACTATTGTTAAGCTCCCGTTTTTTAATTTAATTAAAAACTCTTCTTTACTAGATCGCAATATTCCTGTAGCAAAGGCAAAAGACGTAATGGGAGACCCACAAACAGTTAATTATGTGCCGTTTAGGAATATGATGTTATTAAGCATTGCCTGTTCGTTTGCTGAGGGGTTCGGTGCTGATACAGTGTATCACGGAGCTGCTCAGGCGGACTCTGTGGCAGGTTATTGGGACGGTAGTGCTGAGTTCCTTGATACCATTAATGGTGTTACGGCTCTCAACAGGCGAAATAAGATTAAAGTGGAAGCGCCTCTTATTAATAAATCAAAAAAGGAAATTATTGATATGGGTACTGAGCTTGGTGTAGATTTTAGTCGTACGTGGACGTGCTATGAAGGGCTCGACGAGGCGTGCGGTGAATGCACGGCATGTAGTTTGAGATTGCAGGGATTTATTTTGGCTGGTATTAAAGACCCGGTAAATTATTCTAAGGATATTCCTTGGGACAAATTAATCGTTTGAGTACTTGTAAGGTGATCCCTTATACCCAAACGTATCAGCTCCACGACTTGTATAGTGACTGATTGCATCACTGTCATCCTCGAGGTCATCATCACTAATTCCTGATGTGACTTCACCTGTACCTTCGCCTTCCTTTTGTGCCTTAGCTTCATTAGGGTCTGCAGCAGTAAACATTCTTGAACCCGGCTCAGTCTCAGCAAGATAGCCTTGATTGATCATAATAGCAACATCAGATCGACTCTGTCTTGTTGCATCATCAATTGCTTCTTTTGATTCATCGCCAGCTTCTCTTGCTACAGCTAAAGCCTCGCCGCGTGCAAAATCTTCTAATTCCTTACGTGTTGCGGGTTCGCTAGCAAATGTATAAATCTTAAGTTGCGCTTCATCTAGATCACCTTCAACGCTTGTTTGTTTGACAGATTTCTTACCGTGAGCTGCAGGTGCTGCTTTAAGCTCTTGACCTGCTTGATCGTTCGTATCTTCGATTGAATCCGTAACTGCATCTTCAACATCTGTTTCATCAATCTCTTCACCGCTTGCAGCCTTATCACTAAGAAACTTAACTGCAGGTGCTACAGCGTTTTTAATAATACGAGCTGTATAACCTGCACGAGCTTTTGGATATCCGAGATGAACTAACTCACTGTGAATAGCATTCTGCAGACTGTTTAATTGTTCCTTTTCATCACCATCTGCATCAAAACGACCACCCGGAAAAAGCGCATCATATACAGGCTTGACAATCATTTCTACAACCTCATCTGCTGTCTTACCAGTCTTCTTGACTAGGTCAGCAAAGAGATATGTATCACCAGCACGGCCTACAACGCCTTGCTTAGCGGCAGCAACAAACGGCTCATAATCCGCACCAATAGGAGCTTCAGATAAAATATTGTTTTTATATGCTTCAAAAATCAGGTCTGCTTCATTATTCATCTTGAATTATTTATTCTAAGGTGTATAATATTATCAAGATGTGTTCTATATTTGGTTCTAGTAATTTTGATACATATATTAAGCTGTATAATACCGGTAAAAAGAGAGGCAATTTTGCTTTTGGTGGGTTTTTTTTGAGCTATGCATATGACGCTACTATGAAGACAGAGGGTGTGGTGTCCCTTAGTAAAGGAATGTCGATTAATAATCGAGATGTTATTATGAAGCCTAGTGAATTTTACTATTATCTTGGACATACACAAGCTCCAACTAGCTCAAAGAGAACGTTCGAAAAAGCGACGTCACATCCCTTTGAATACGGTGAATGGGTAATTGCTCACAACGGAGTGCTTACAAATGACGCTAAGCTTAAGAGCACCATAAAGGATAAGAGTCGGTTTAATGAAGTAGATTCATCAATTATACCAGTCTTACTCGACAAGTATTCAGAAGAAATTGTACATGAAGTAGATATTATATGCACAGTTTTATCCAAATTACAAGGAACATTCGGACTGTGGATATATAATAAACGGACACACAATGTATATCTCGCAAGATCAGGCAGTACACTCTACGCTGATCTTATCAATAATTCTTTTTCCTCTCTACCTGAAGACAAGTTTAATCCCCTCGAAGAGGGAGTTCTTTATCTTATCACACAAGAAGGAATAACATCAGTCGGAGGATTTGCTAAAAATTCACCATTTTTTATTTTATGACAGCTATAGTATCCTGCACACAACAATCCGACTACAAGCAAACTCTATTATATAAGAGTCTAAAGCAATTGGAAAAATCTTGCAATATATCACTTATTGATAAAGTACATTTTATTACTGAAAATAAATTAGGCTTGAGTGAAGCATATAATACTTTCATGCATGCCAATGATACGTACGAGCATATTCTTTTCGTACACGATGACATGTGGATTGATGATGCGGGATTTATTACTAAACTGCATGAAGGTCACAAAATGTATGATATTATCGGTCTCGCAGGAGGTATAAGCCCTACTTTAAAGGCTCCTGCTCTTTGGCATCTAATGTGTGGCGGATTCCAGGGAGGTAATTTAAGAGGGTTCGCGGGTCATTATCACTCAGACAATAAAATAACCTCTATTACAAACTTCGGTTTTTCACCAGCTCGTGTCGCTATTATTGACGGTGCATTTATGTCAGTCAATGTCAAGCAAACAAAGAAAGTAAATTGGAAGTTTAACGAAAATTATACATATCATCACTATGATATTTCAAGTTGTTTAGACGCTAATAAGTTAAAACTTAAAATTGGTGTAGTTCCTATTTTAACATATCATGGTTCACCTGGATTAAGAGACCTTAACGATAAAGTGTTCAACGAGAACCAGTCAAAATTTCTCAAAGAGTATGCTAGCTATTAATAGCGTAAGATAGTATTATAGATAGAATGTCAAAAATTGACCACGATTACTTTGAAAACGTTGTTGTATATAAATCTCTTACAGATGAATTATATCTTGCGTCTATTGTAGATTACGTAAAGCCAATTTATTTCAAAAATAAGAACATTAAGCCGATTTTTGAAATTATAAAAGAATTCTTTAATAGACGGAACACCTGCCCTACTACGACTGAGATTAAAGCCTGTCTTACTACACCAGAGCTAAAGGAGTCTTTTAAGAAGACTGTAGAAAAATTTAAAGATATAGATAAAAACTTTAATAACGATGAACTGTATCAGAATACAGAAATTTTCTTAAAGGAAAAGGCTGTCTATCATACAATGCTTGAGGTAGTAGAAAAGCCTGATATGGATACTACGCAGGTACTTGAAAAGTTTGAAGAATCTTGTAACATTTCTCTAACTACTGAAATAGGGCTGGATTTGCTTAAAGATGTTGATAAGCTGATTGATAACCTTAGCTCGCAAGTGAATTTTATTCCGACGGGATGGACTTGGTTAGATGATAAAATCGGAGGCGGTTTCCTACAGGAAGGTAGAGCGCTTTATATCTTTACAGGAGAAACAAATATTGGTAAGAGTATTTTCCTCGGTAATGTTGCTATTAATATCGCAAAGCAGCAAAAGAACGTTCTGCTTATTACACTAGAGATGCCGGAAGTAATCTATGCTCAACGAATAAGTTCAAATATTACAAAAATTCCATTGAGTAAATTGAGAACAGAATTACCAACTCTCAAGCAATCACTTGAAGAGTATGCCGGTGATAATCCAGAAGCAAAAATTCTCATTAAAGAATTTCCACCATCTACTATTACTGTCGGTTTCTTGCAGTCTTATATTAAGAAGCTTAGAAACAAAGGATTAAAGTTTGATGCAATTGTACTCGATTATGTTAATCTTCTTACCTGCCCAGGAGACGGTAATAGTTATGAGAAGGTAAAGAAGATAACCGAGCAGTTGAGAGCTTTAACGTATGTTTTTAACTGTCCGATTATAACGGCTACACAGGTTAATCGAAGCGGCTTTGGTGTTTCAGACCCTGGCATGGAGACAATTTCTGAGAGCACCGGTCTTGCAATGACTGCAGACGTAATTATGAGTATTTGGCAGGAAGCAACAGATAGAGAACTCAGCGTCATTAAAATGGGTATGATGAAGAATCGCTTCGGACAGAATTTTGGTCAATGTATTTTGCGCATTGATTATTCTACTTTGACACTAACAGAAGATGAGCATATTAATGATACAGCAGCAAGCTCCTCAACCATTAATGCACTTGCTGCTCTATCCAATTGATCGGACATTGATTTATATACGAATTTAGATAATTAGTTATCTAGATGAAATCAGCAAATTTTAACGGAACATTAGTTAATTATGAACACGATCATTTGTTCCTAGCGTTTTGCTCTTTTGTGACTCTTATTAACGCAAAAAAGTTAAATCTTGCAAATGTATTTCTCTTAATATTACAAAATAAAGATATCCGGGATCTCTTTAAATTATACTGCGATGTTAATAGCGACTTTGCAGCTGTACAAATGTTTCTTTCCTTTGATCCAAACCTTCATAAGAGCAAATATATTATGAAGTATTTGAATTCCACAAAAAATAAGATTACAATATAAGAATGGATCAACTACCTGTACTCTCAGAGTACGAGCAGCACATTTATAATGCTTACTTACGCGCTATGCGTAAACGAAAAAACTTACCGTATAAAAATAGAAAAGACTTTAGTAATATTGGCGATGTAGATTCAAACTACCTTAAAAAGATATCCATCTTTCTTTCTAAGTTTCCTCATATTAAGCTTGATGATTTTATAAATGCTCCCTATATTGTATATCCAGATGAAACGTACTTCGGTCTTGATTACTACACAACGCTAAAAGCAACCAAAGCATATACACTTTTTCAAAAACGACAAGAACTTCTTGACCCTGACAACGACGAACAACTAGTCAATATAATTGAATCATTAAAATACATTAGTGCATTTTGTACAGAACAAAACTTAGAGATCGAAAATTATCCATCACATCTTACAAACAACACACCCTCGTTCATCTTGCATCTTAAAGAACATAGAATAAATGTTTATAGCTTATTTGGATTTCCTAGCTTTGAAAAAAATTTAAAAGTAATCGAATCAGACCTTTTAAAGTTTATTCTTGGCGATGATTTCTACAATAATCTTTCCGGCTTTCGGTTAAAGTTTTTTGCTTCTAAAAAGGCATTAAAATTAGTCGAACTCGGCATACAAAAAATAAAAAATAAAATAAAAACAAAAACACACTTGATTAACCCTACACACTAACCTATTATAAACAAAATTAATTATGAGCAACACATTCACATCATCAATGTTCGATAGCATTAAATCAGCCCTCACGAAGACCAACGAAGGAGGCAATACCAAGTATAAGGATTACCTTAAGACTGAAGCTGGCAATACATACACCGTCAGGATTCTTCCAAACGTTAAGGACCCGAATAAGACGTTTCTTCACTACTACTCTTACGCCTGGAATAGCTTTGCAGACGGTAAGCTAATTAACGTAATTAGCCCAACGACTTGGGAGCAGCGCGATCCAATTGCTGAGGAAGGATATCGCATCCGCCGTAGTGGTACTGAAGAGGAAAAGGACAAGGCACGCGCTCTTAACCGTAAGGAGAGCTGGTTGGTTAACGTCTATGTAGAGAACGATCCTGTTCGTCCTGAAAATAACGGCACTATTAAGGTGCTTCGATTTGGTCGCCAGCTTAACAAGATTATTATGGACGCTATCGAGGGTGACGATGCAGCAGATTTCGGTGCCCGTATCTTTGATTTGTCTCCTAACGGTTGCAGCTTCCGTATTAAGGTTGAGAAGCAAGGCGATTACCCGACTTACGTATCATCAAAGTTTGCCCTACCTAAGGCTGTTGTAGGACTTGATCCCGGTTCTTACGACGAGGTATATAACGGTATTAACGATCTTGAATCATACCTTACTGTGAAGAGCTACGATGAGCTTAAAGAGATTCTCGATATGCACTATCACTGCAAGGCTGACGTTGTTGAAGAGGAAGCACCCGTTGTCGCTAAGCCGACAACAAGCTATACTGCTCCAAAGCCAGCCGCGCCTGCACCTGTAAAAGCTACTCCGAGTAGCTTAGAAGATGATTCTATCGCTGATCTCCTTAAGGGACTTGAGTAATGGAGACATTTAACGACAATTTGTCGCCTGAGGAACTGAAGATGTTAACTCTTCAGTTTATGGGTCAGAATATGGGCGAGCTTAAAGAGATGGATAAAAACATCGTTACTCGCACCAATACTCTAAGAGGCATGGAGCTCGATCCGCATGCTGTATTGAACTCTCTTCCAGCAACCGCTCAGCTTCAACAACCTATACAACAGGCTCAACCAATATTAACACAACAGTTCACGCAGCCTGTACCTCAAATACAGGCCGCAGTGCAAGCACCTGCTGTACAGTTAACTACATTAAAGAATACAGATCAACTTGAATTTGAATTTAATAATAGCCCATATACGCGACAGGTATTCGATAGATTGGAATTAATTGAAAAGAAAATAACTAATCACGCTGAAACTATGGCTGAAATTTTGGTATTTTTGAAGTCAAGAAAGAAACCTAATATCTGAATATCAAACTTGATATTCAAGATAAAGAAGTTATTATTACTTAAATGACTCTTACTATACCTGATAGAGAAGACTTCTTAAATAGTTTCCTAACCCCTGTTAGTAGAGTAGCAGATAGTGCAGTATTAAAAATTACTAATACCGGTATCTCTACTATTATTACAACAGGAGATAATACACTTGTTGTTAACGCTACTTATAATAAGTGCACTTCAGAGATTGAAAAATCTCTTAACGTTCCTGATCTTAAAAAGCTTTGTCGAGTTTTATCTTGTATTGAAGAGCCAAGCTGTCAACTAGATATTTCATCTAACAATATTGGATTTGAATCACCGACAGTAAGATTTAAATATCATCTCTACGAAGATAATATTATTAAAACACCGAAGCAGATTAATTTTGATAAGTTAAAGCAATTAGATTTTGACGGTAAGTTTTCTATCCCTTATTCCTCTGTCTCATCCCTTATAAAAGGAAGCACTATTGCTACTGAGTCAGATAAGATTTACCTTTCATTTAAGGATAATGACGTAATGGGAGAGCTGACCGATCGGTCGAGAGCAAATACTGATTCATATGGCATTAAGATCTCTTCCGACTATGTAGGTGAGACAATTAATATTTATATGCCGTTGAAATTTGAGTTATTTAGAATAATTTCTTGTATGAAGTTTAAAACTCTAAATGTAGAAATTGCAGCTAAACGTGGCTTACTAGTGCTTGACACTGGTACTGAAACATCAATTATGAAGTTTATTGTTTCGGCTGTACAAAATTAATTATGAGTAAAAATAAACTTAAAACACCGGGATACTTTATTAAGCGATTAAGAGACAATAACTTTGTCGTTCTTCGAATTTTTTCAGTATATGCAAAGAGTGATCCACGGAGATGGACTGTAATGGTCAATCCTAGTGAACGCTCTGTATTCATTACTTGCTATGCTAATAAAAATGAAGTAGATGAAATTTTATTTGAAATTAATGATGGCGGATCGCAGATTCCAAAAAACTTTAATATTAAAACAGATAGTATTGAAGTCATTATCGATTATTTGCTCACCCACGGTGTATCTAATGATGCTAATTATCACGGCCGTTCGAGATACATGCCAAAAGGAATAAATAATGGTAATGAAGGACAAAAGCCCTAACAATAAGCCAAGTAAATCTACTAGGGCTAAGAAGACAACGGAGATTGATTCAGAAACTAAAGAAATAATACGCAAAGCGATGGTTTCTTCATTAGAAGAAAAACTTAATAATGAAAAAGGAATTAAAAAAGATTTACGTGCTCTTAGTAGTGTTATTGAAGAATTCTTACCATCTTTTATTATTCTCGGGTATACCTTTGAAGGCGAACCTGTAAATTGTATATCAGCTCGTAATCAACAGGAAGCAGATTCGCTTGTAACACTAATTAATAAATTCTTTCATAATAACATAAATGAAGACGATTCTGAGCAAGGTTAAGTCGAGGTTTACTTCTTACAAACAACACCCACAGCCTCGGTACATATATGCAGTTACAGCTGGAGCACTTCTTGGCGAGCTCCTTGTCTTTATGAACACTACAGGTAATGATCATAATTTTTTAACAATACCAAACATGTCACCGAGACGGATTCCTGTCGATAAGTTTAAATTAGGTATAAAAGATAAAATCGTCGATGTAGTGGAAAAGCTACCTACATTTGTGTATGATGTATGCAAACTACAATACATCAAGAACGATCCTAGTAATGCTGTTGCAACTGACTAAATATCCTTATGGATTTAATACAACCAAAAATTATACAGTCACCCATAAGCGGTGAGCCTGTTAAGCCAAGATTAAAGACATATATTCGCGGACAGCAAGAAATCGTTGAAGCTGAATATATCGATCCTGCATCTGGCTCCTTTATCCGCAAGGGTATCGTTTCAATAAAAGATATTTCAAAGTAGATCTAAATAGATCTTGTTTTATAGTATTTTTGATACTATAGTTAATATGTGATTTTACCGCAGGATTATATTGTTCAAAAATTCTATCAATATGCTGGGTACCCGAAGTACAAAAAAACTGTTAATACCTACGAAGCAGGCTGTCCAATTTGCAGAGAAGGCAAGTCATGGTTAAAGAAGCGTCGATGCTATTATATTGTTGACGATAGTGTTATTTGTTGTCATAATTGCGGGTGGTATAGTAAGCCGCTTAAATGGATACAAGAGTTAACAGGTCAAAGTTATAGCGAGATTGTCAAGGAAGTAAGCACATATGATATTCTACCTACCGATATCCTTCAGGACAAGAATGAAGCGCCTACGGTTAAACATGTACATAAACTACCGCTTGATTGTATTAATTTGTTCGACGCAAATCAGATTGAGTATCATAAGAATAATATTGTGGTTCAAAAGGCTCTAGAGCTTTTAAAGACCAGAAGAATTGACACTGCTGTAAATCGCCCAAACGCTTTATGGCTATCGTTAACAGATAGAGTACATCAAAACCGGTTAATTATACCGTTTTATAATGAGAGCGGTGATATTGTCTTTTATCAGTCTAGAACAATAATAGAACAAGGGAATAAAAAATTACCCAAATATCTTAGCAAGATAAACGGTGATAAGTCGTTATACAATCTTGATAAGATAACACCTGACATCGATTATATTTTTATTTTCGAAGGTCCAATTGATGCTTTTTTCGTCCGTAACGGGACAGCCGTAGCTGGTATACAAGAACACAGTAATAATATGTTCTCCGGCATTCAACAGCAGCAAATTAATAATTTTAATTTGTATAAGAGGATATGGGTTCTAGACAGTCAGTGGCTAGATCAAGCTAGTAAAACAAAGACAAAGAAGTTAATTGATAACGGTGAAACTGTTTTTATATGGCCTGAGAAAGTAGGCCGAGTTTACAAGGACTTAAATGACGCTTGTATTGCGCAACAGCTCGATGAAGTATCACCGAACTTTATTGTCTCTAATTCCCATCAGGGATTAAAAGCGAAATTGCTTTTATCAGCGATCGTTTGACGAGATAAGATATCCCTTAAAGGATTCACTCAATGAGCTAAGCTCAGCAGCAAGACGAGAAATCTTCTTCTTCTCACTTCGTGCAATATCCTCAAACATTGTATCGCAAGATGCTGCATGAAGTTTTGATTGAATAGAATTTTCATTAGTTCCATTTAAAAAGTTAATAAATTCATCAATTTGACCGATCCATGAGTTTAAAGCGTTAGCTTGTTCGATCTTAGCATGATCAACTCTAAGAGCTCTTTCAGCTGGCTTAACATCAAAATCTGCTGGTTGTGCTGTATCGAGTTGTTGAGCCATTGCGGCCTTGTCTGTAGCTGGCACAGGCGGTGTTGCATCATCCGCTTCAAGAATATAATCAAACCTTGTCTTAAAATAACTCATATATGTATTTATAGCAGAGACTAAATAATTTTAAGTGAAAAAGAAAGTTCTATTTGAAGACACTGTGTCGTATTATAACAAATGGGTCCAAGGTATGGCCTCTAGAGAATTTGCTGCACAGAGAATGAAGTTTAAGGATCTTTTTAGCACAAATCATGATCTTGTAACACAAAGTCCAAATGATGCTAAAGCTGATAAAGTTCTACCATACCCACTTCCAAACTCCGTAGCTGTGCTTGGAGATGTGCTTACAGGAACAACAAACGCAATTAAAATGTTCGGTGATGCTTTACGTAATCCGCTTGTAAAAGATGACGAAAAAGCTGTTAAGGAAATTGAAACAATTGTTGAGTGTTTAAATAAATCTCTTGCTGAGCTCAACAAAATCTTTATTACTCTAAGTAAGAACGCTTGATTTTACTAGCTAACGCATTATATTATTATAATGCTTCGTAAACTAACTCTTCAGTTAAGTGCACTTATAATTGCGGCAATTATTATTGGCTTTATATTAAAAACTTTTAATGTACCACTCTTATATGGGATATCACTCGGTATTATAGCTCAGTTTGGACTCAATTACGCTTTTGTATCTATCTTAAATGCTGTCGTTGCATTAAAGAATAAAAAGCTTGAAAATGAAAGAATTAAGGAATTTAGCTTACAAGGTTTAGAAGTAACGTGTCCGTGTCCATTACGTAAAACAGAATTTGTCCCTATTGTACTCAATACTAATAACACATACAAATGCGATCATTGTCAAAAGAACGTCAGTGTGTATATTGTACCGGAAACTGCGCTTATCACCGAAACTCTTGCTATGGTTGATAGCCTTACATTGCTCCCGGTTCCGGTTATTGATGCAGAATAATTATGGAAATTCCTGACAGCATTACAAAGCTTACGGCAGAGACAGTAGCCGATCCGTTTGCTGCACTTACCACTACAAAGCAGTTATCGCTTGATGAAATTATAGGTTTAATAAAGCAACGTTCTAGCTTTCAAAATTCTAAATCAATGGATGAAGGCATTGCGCATTTTAAACAAAACGTTTTTAATGAAAAGAATTTTTTAAAAAACTTCTTTACTGTTTACAATGAAACAGTCACTAAAGCAATAAACGCCTCCGCAATAGACGATAATTTAAAGCAAGAGCTTGTAAAGACTTATACATCTACGATTCTGAGCTCAATTAGCAACATTGAAGCGTTACACACCCTCGCTATTCATCTAAACAAAAATGAGAATATTATTGACGTTCAGCGGATTTCATACATAATACTCGGATATGTCATCGACACCATTAAAAAACTACAATAACCTCGAAGCCGAAATTAACAATCACAACATGAGTTATGATGAATATGCTCGGTGGCTATGTCTACTCGAGGGTATTGATCTTGTTGGTAAGCGAGTTGATCAACTCAAGAAAAGATCAATCGAAGTTGGTGTTGATTGGATTAAACCGCTTGCTTTTCAAAAATACATTGATGAACGTTTTCTATCTATGAAATCAGATTTAGAAGAAATTGAACGCACTCCAGAGCTTATTAACATTTCACGACCATGCACTACATCACAGGTACCAGTATTAGCATAAAATCAAATCCTAAGGCTCCTCAGCTCTCAAGACGCGAAAAACAGTTCACGGTTAATACACCGTACCAATTAACAAGTATTACAAAAAGAGATAATTTATATTATTATACTTTTAAAAGTACTGTTAGTTCAGAAGTTGAACTTCCATTTGAATCTTGCAGAGATGCTGATGTGTTTATTGCAGGTGTACGGAATGAAATAATTCCAGATTACGACGCTAAACAGGACAACGGTGACCTTTAATTGTATCCGCCATACACATCAGAGTAATCTGTTTGTGTGTAATCAAAAATCTGTTTAGAGGCTATATCAGCACTAAAATCATACGGCTTTGAAGCGCCTGATGCTGTTGGATTGCTTGTGTCATCAAACACTTGCTGATTAACAGCAGAGCCAGATAGGCCTGGCTCGAAAGACCATTCAAAGCGTTTTGCTTTTAATAGCCATACATAGTGACCAGCTAAAACATTGATTTGTGCAATGTCTTGATCAAGACGTTCTGTAATTTCATAAAACCGACCATCACGTCCATTTGGACGATCGCTACCATATTCTGACAACTGAAATACATCTCCAGACTTTGGCTCCTTGCCCCATCCAAACCTGTCGTAAAACGCACTAATATGCACAAACGCAGTAACTTCATCTTCAGATAGCAAGCCATACTTGCTCAGCATAAGAGCGTTTTCATTTAAATTTACTCCAATAATAAGCGGAAGCGGCGGAGCATATTCCTGTGTCGGTTGCTCACCATAAAGTAGATCAGCTGATAGAGTGCTAAACGTGCTTGTATAATATAATACTTTTTGACCGTATAGGTTAAGCTGCTCGCGCCAGTAATTGGAATACATATTCCGCTCACTTTCATTATTATTCTTATCTGTATATCGAAAGCATGTATTATCCTCAAACGTTAAGGGATATACCTGAGGAGTAGGATTACCTGTATAATATTCTTTTGTTTGAATACTCATTATTTTCTAAGAATATAAAGACCGGGAGTTGTATGTGGAGCAATACTGATTTTGGTATTACCAAGAGTACTATTGAAGTCTTTAAGGTTAAATTGTTGCTTTAATTGCTGTGCTTTAACTTGATTAATAACTTTAACTCCGCTGTTCATATTTTTTAGCGCTTCAAATTCCTGCACAGCATTATTATCAGACTTACAATACTCGGGCACAGTCTTCCCACCGGTTTTTGTATGTGAAGATACATCTGGTATCATATCATTAAGATGCCGATGCTGTCTAGCTTCTCCTGTCTTCTTATTGAAATCAGGATTAAAATTATTGCGCTCGAAAAATACTTTGAAGCTATTCACAATAGTATTTATACAAAAAAAAGGGCCTTATTGCTAAGGCCCTTAATTTATAATCTATTTTTGTTTTACTTACTTAAGACCTGCAAGATATGAACCGACCTTGGATGTCTTTGATGCAACCTTGTTGTTCTTACCTTGAAGAGTTGCACCCTTGCTTGTTGGAAGAACTGAACCTTCATGGTCTTGTTGCTGCTTGATCTTACCCTCACCCTCGCCCTTTGTAACGAGACTTGATGCAACACCTGCAACCTTGTTGTTCTTACCCTGAAGTGACGCACCCTTGCTTGAAGGAAGCTCTGTAAGCTCTGTTGCTTCAGCATTTACGCTCTCTTCTTCATCTTCTTCGTCTGCCTTCTCTTCAGCAGCTTCGTCTGAAGTCTCGCCGCCAAGCTCTTCTTCACTGCCACCCTCATCTTCGCCGCCTGTCTCTTCCTCAGAGCCAAGAACGGTCATAAGAACGTCATGAAGCTTCTTAGCAAGCTCACGATCAAGTGTAATTGTTACTTCGCCCTCCTCTTCGCCAGTCTCACCTTCGTGACCTGGTAATTCAAGAGCTTCTGCATCAGCGTGCTCGAGATCGGATGGGGTTTGCATGTTATCGGACATAACGTCCTCGTAGAGGCGATCAAAAATAGATTTGTTCATAAAAGTATTTATAGGCTCCACTTCCATTTTCTCGGAGGCCTGCGAAAATTTTTCAGGCTCATAAAAATTTTCTTTTTTTGTTTTCTTGTTTTTTGTGTCGATAATATCGGCTTTAAAGTTACTTGCTTCGGCTGGACCTGATGGGCTTGAAATAAAAGCCTTCTTGTTTGCTTCAGCAGGCTTAAGCTTTTTATCTGCTGTAGTAAATGTACCTTTAGGTTGAACCTTCTTAGCTGCTTCAGTAAGTACTGTAGAAGCATAGAAATCACCCATTTCAACTAAATTGCGTGTTTTGTTCATGTGTATTAATTATTTATACTAAATGGCTACTAAAAGAGAAAAGCAACAATTTTATTTGGGTAATGAAAATTTACCGACATCCGACGCAAAGTTTGATTACAGTGAAAATCCTGAATGGATTAGCGATATTGAAAAATGTAAGAAAAACATCTTATATTTTGCTGAAAGTTTTTTTTATATTGTAAACCTTGATCGCGGTAAGATTAAAATTGAGCTGCATTTATACCAAAAAAAGATACTTAGAGGGTTAAGAGACAATCGTTTCGTAGTATTGTTATCATCTAGACAATCAGGTAAGACGACCCTCTTTACGATTTACGCTCTATGGATAGCGTGCTTTCAGGAAGATCAGCGTATCCTTGTTGTCGCTAACAAAGAAGCCACAGCTATTAATATCTTTAAACGAATAAGGACAGCGTATGAAATGTTACCTAATTATTTAAAGCCCGGTGTTATTGAATACGGTAAAACATCAATGACATTAGCTAACGGGTCGAGTATTGGTATTAGTACTACAAGTAGTGACGCTGGAAGAGGTGACTCTGTAAACGTTGTGCTCCTTGATGAGTTGGCTTTCATTGACAATCACCTTGTAGAAGAATTTTGGGCATCAGTCTATCCTATTATATCATCTTCCAAAAAATCAAAAATATTTGTTGCAAGCACTCCTAACGGTATAGGCAATCTCTTTCACGACCTATACGAGGGTGCTGTGTCAAATACAAATGGATGGCATGCAGAGCGTGTTGATTGGTGGGAGGTGCCAGGTAGAGATGAAAAATGGAAAGAGAATACAATTAAATCAATTGGCAGTAGAGAAAAATTTGCTCAGGAGTTTGAAAATCAATTTTTACAATCTGGTGAGAGTGCAATTGACGAAGCGTTCTTTGATCAGCTTAAAGCTGAGTGTACAGAACCAGCATTTATATTTGACGATGGCAATTATCTGATGTGGAAAGAACCTGATAAAGAGCGGTTATATGCCGTGGGAGTTGATATATCTGAGGGAGTCGGTGAAGCGGCTTCTGTTATACAAGTTCTGGATATTACCGATTTACGTAATATAGAACAGGTAGCTACTTACCATAATCGCAACATTAGTCCGTTTAATTTTACAACAAAATTACATGAAATTCTACAGCATTGGGGTAGCCCACCAGCTCTAGTCGAAAGAAATAATTGTGGCGCTCAAGTTGTTGATCAATTAAAAAATTCTCTAGGATATGAAAACATAGTATCATATGGCGCAAAGGCTGGCGATAAAGTCTTTAACAAGCCCGGAGTAGTAGCTCATACGAATACAAAATATCGCGGCGTTACTAACATGAGATATTGGGTAAATGAACTTAATGTGGTAAGAATAAAGGATATTAGAACACTTAACGAGCTTAAGAACTTTGTGCGCTACCCTAATGGAACGTGGGGAGCCAAGCCCGGTACTGATAATTGGGACGATAGAATAATGAGCTTAATTTGGACTTTAATGATACTTGAAAATGATATTACAGAAAAGTATTTTGAAATTACAGAATTTGATACCAATAAACGCCCACTAGCTCTCAAGTCTCTCGACTACGGGATTAAATATTTTATTAACCCAACGTCTATGTATAATAATGAAAAAAATCCAGAGGAGGCTGTACCTATGCCTATGATTTTTGATTTAGGTGCAGCGCCGGAGCATACAGATATTATGGACTACGAAAGCCAAGGTTGGAAGCGCTTAAATTAATTTTATGGCTAATAACGTTTCATATACACAGAGTCCTTTTAATAAGACAAGAAAAGATAAATTCTTAATGGTATTAGACGTACCTACAGCGTTGAAGCAAATTGCTTCTAAATTTGAACGAACAGCTAATACAATCTTACCGGATACATTACAGTTTTCAGTCTTTGGTACTGTTGTACCAGATATTGCAGTCCCGGCGCTACAGACACGATATGCTGGTCAGACACTATCACATACAAGTCATTCTCGTGAGCCATATCCACCTATTAATGTCAGCTTTACAGTAGACAATAGATATAATAATTATTGGGTCATTTATACTTGGTTAAATATGCTCAATAATGATCAGACAAGTCTTTACGATCAAAAAGAATTAACAATACCAACAACAAGTATTGTACATCCTGGCGCTAATACGTCATACTTTCAATACAAGACAACAGTTTCTATATTTGGACTTGATGAATATAATAAAAGAGTGGTAGAATTTAAGTATACCGATGCTTTTCCGTCAGCTTTAGGTGGAATTAATTTTTCATACAGAGACGGTGGTGAGCTCGAATCAAGTCTTACATTAAATTACTCACAATTACAAGTTTTACCAATTTCTGAGATAGAAAGTCTGTAAATAAAGAAAAAATTGACTTCGAGTTTTATAAATACTTTATATGGCACGTACAATTCAAAGTCCCGGAGTACAGATCAGTGAAGTTGATCTTTCACTAAGAGCTAATCTCGCATCCCCAACAAACGTTTTAATCCCTGGATTTGCATCTAAGGGACCTTCATCAGACCCGGTGCAGGTTAGTACGCTTTCAGAATATGAACAAATTTTCGGTGTACCAACTAATGCAGCTGAGCGTTATATGTATCACACTACAAGAGCTGCGTTTCAATCACCAGCTAACGTAACAGTTTATCGCTTACCGTACGGTGATGGTCATGGACTTGGGACATCAAATCAGTATAGTGCACTTGCTTATCCCGCTGTTACGCTTCAAGCTGGTGTATCCTCAACAAATTTTGTATATCCAGCCAGTGCAACAGGAGTTACAACGTTCTTTGGTGCACCAACACATGTAAGCTTAACAGAAAGTGAGTATCTTTCTATTCTTCGTGGTGATGCGTTTACATGGAGTACAAGTGGTATGATGGCTGATGAAACATATATGTCAATTTCTGAGCTTGGTACTGCTGGTCTTATTGTTTTAAACAAGTCACAAGCGTCAATTAATAGCAGATTTGAAGGTACATACATCGGTATTATTGATAATTCAGCACTTAACCCCTCAACATCATTTGATGATTTTGATGGTGTACGCTCTGTCAATACTTCCGAAAAATTTATTATACCAGGCTTTTATGCAACACCTAATGCTTATACATGGGTACCGACACAGCGTCTAAACTTCGCACTATCAGCTACTTCAACAGGAATTAGCAACAGTGTATCAGAAGTAATTGAAAATATTGCAACTTTTGATACATCTACCTCTACATACGCTGATACCATTAACCTCGGTGTATTTAAACTTAGACAGTCAACATTCTCGCCTGATACTATTCAGCTCGACTACGTCCTACAAGAAGGGTATAACGCATCATTTGATTATTACAGACAGCTTAATAACCCTAACGGCGGGCCTGCGTCAAGTTACTTCTTAGAAGATGTTGAAGACAATTCAAAGAATATTATTGCACTTGTAAATCCATATATTTCTAATAAAAACGTAGGAAGCTGGTTAGATAGCACAGGAGTGCCTCAGCGTAGCGTACGTTTCTTAAGTACACCACGTGCTACTGCATTTCCAGGCGAGACAGACGGCGATAACGGAACATATGCAACTAGAATGGGATGTACCACAGCTGTTTATATGAGCTTGCTTGACGCATATGGTTCAACCAGCGAGCTTATGGCTCTCGGTGACTATAGCGCTGTTGATCTTGCTACAAAGTCAATCGGAAATGTACCAGCAAAGCTCACATCAATGTTTGAAACAGTTGAAAACGCAGAATTGTACCCGATTAACATTACCTGTGAAGGTGGTCTCGGCACAATTTACGCCAATTCATTCAATCCAGCGACATCTGGTTACTTCGATGACAGTCTTCCATATGTTGGCACTGACTTCGCAATGCTAACTGCGCAGGATGGCACAGGTCAAACAGCAGATATCGTACAAAACTACCGCGCTGTTGCAACACAATTCATAGAATTTGCTGCAGGACGTCGTAAGGATCACCTTTTCATAGCTGATCCGCTTACAAACATCTTTGTACAGAACAATGTCAAGACATTAGATAATCCATCTAACAACTTCTCAGATAATATCTACTGGCCGCTGCGTAATCTCTATAGCTCAACAAATAATAGCTATACAGCAATATATGCTAACGTCGTTAAGGTTGCAGATCAAGCTTCAAATAGACAGGTCTGGGTACCTTTCTCAGGTTTTGCTGCAGCTATCATGGCTAATACAGATAGTAACTATCAGCCATGGATTGCGCCGGCAGGCTTTGCACGCGGCACTATCAACGGTATAACAGATCTCGCCTTTTATCCTAAGCAAAAGCAGCGTGATCAGCTTTATAAGCTATCACTTAACCCAATCGCTTACTTCCCGAATGAAGGCTTCGTGGTATATGGTCAAAAGACAGCTCTTAAGCAGCCTAGTGCGTTTGATCGCATTAATGTTCGTAGATTATTCCTTACACTGGAAAATCAAACCAATGCTGTTGCAAGAAACTTTGTTTTCGAGCCAAATACATTATTCACAAGAACACAAGTTAGAAATATCCTCACACCAGTCTTTGATAATGCAAAGAATACAAGTGGATTATATGATTACTTGTTAATTTGCGACGAACGCAATAATACACCTACTGTTATTGACGATAATTCATTGGTAATTGACATTTACATCAAGCCGGTCAGAACAGCCGAGTTCGTACTTGTTAACTTCTACGCAACTAGAACGAATCAAAACTTCTCTGAAATCGTAGCATAAAGTAAACGAAAAACAATTAAATAATTACATAATATGGCCGATACAAACCAACTAATCCAAGACTTCTACAGAGTAGCTGCAGGTAGAGAGTTCGCACGTGACTTTAACTTCCGTGTTCTCTCTATCAGCACCGGTGGAGCCACAGATGCATCAGGAGCAGTCATTTCCTTCGGTGATGATGACCTTGTATATGCAAAGACAGCAACACTACCTGAAAGAGCAATCACAAACGTCCCTGTTCCATACATGGGCCTTAACTTTAATCTTCCTGGTAACGCAACTTATCCAGGCTCTGAAGCGTACAGTCTTGTATTCTACGCTGATTCTAAGTCAAAGCTTAGACAAAAGTTTGAAGATTGGTCACGTTACACCTTTGATGATGCTAATAGCACAGGTGAGTACCTCACTCCGAAGGCAACTTCAGTAATTAGTCTTCTTCAGCTTGATAATAAGATGAATAGAGTAGCACAGTACAACCTTATTGGCTGCTCACCACGTAGTGTTGGTGCACTTACATATAGTATGGCTGCTGGTACCGGACAAACCATTGAGTTTACCGCTACAATGGCTTATCACTACTTTACAAGACAGTACTAACGTATAAAGACGTTCGCCTTAATTAAATAATTAGGTGAATGATCCTTTTAGTAGTGCACTTAACAGTCTAGGCGAAAATATTGCGGGGATTGGAACAGGATCCAATCCCCTTTTTGCTCCTCAGGTAACACAATTATTCGGGCTTAATATTCCCGGTGTACCGATTATCAGTACACGAAATTATTTTTTAACTCAGATGGAATCGTGGTTTACCGCTATTCCCATGTCAACACAATGGATTGTTTTAATAGATAAGTATCCCGCAGGTCTTAAGACATCAATAATACAAGGACTAGCGTATAGATGGTTCAAAAGCGGGGTTTGATATAGATGGTGCAGTAAATGTCCTTACAAATTACGCAACACAAAAAGTTATAGGATGTCTCTTTGCAAGCTCTGTAACTATTCCCAACGAAGCTTTTACCGTGGAGAGTGCACACGTTGAAAACAACAGAGGGTTCTTACCGGGTGTGATTGCCGGTGGCAGAAATGGCGAGGCACCGACATTAGATTTACAATTCCGTGAGACCAATACATCGTTTATCGACTTTGTAATTAGACCGTGGGTTATTCTTGCATCACACTTTGGCTTTGTTGCACGAAACCCTGACGACCCTGCTGAAGCACTTAAAAACATGAAAGTAAATGTACACGTAATGCAATATACACGCTCAAGAGCCGGTGTATCGCAAATTCCGCGTAAAATTTGGAATTTTTATAACTGTGTACCATTTACAGTAAATGAAGAAACCCTTGAATACACAGAGGAAAAGCTAGCCAACTTTAATACTCGTTGGACATACTCTAATTACACAGTAACAAACAATCTATATTTACCGATTGTTGAAATTATTAAGAATTTTGCACAAAACGGCTTTCCACAAGTTACTAATCCAAGTCTATTTAAAGGATTTGGCTCACCTGTTTAATTTGAATTTCTCGGTGCAATAATTAAGTAAGCCTTGTGAGACAATTCGTCTATACAACTTATTTACCAGGATGCAAAAAAACTGTTTTAATTAAGGAATTGCAGTATAATAGGTTTAAACATCTTGTCAAAAATATAACCAATGATAATAGTGTTATCATCGCTAGCTTTTTTGACGACCTATTGAACGACCTCTGCATCGATGAGCCTGATGTAGCAAGTTACACTTTTATAGATAAACTTATTTTATTACTTACGATTCGCTCTATTTGCATATCACCTGATTTAGAATTAACAGCAACCTGCCCTGAAACCGAATCAACTTTTAAATTTACCGTGCAGCTGTTTGATATAATTCAAACATTACAGCAATTAAATTTACCAGATAACATTTATAGCTCCGTTAAAACATATAACGGACTCACTATTGAATTAGGCATGCCAGATATGTTAAATTTAGCAATTACAGATCTTGACGTCATTAATACTATAATAAAAAAAATAACACTCAACGGTAAAGATATTTCAGCTACAAAAGAACAAATTATAGATCATCTACCGACCGCTGTGTTAAAGGATGCAAAAGAATATCTTACGAGCTTTAGCAATACACTTAAAGATATTAATTTACTCTCAATACAATCGCCGTTCTCCAAAACAAATCAATCAATCGAGATACCTCTTAATCTTTTCTCTAATTCTATAATTGAATTTTTAAAAATATGCTTTAAGAGAAGTCTGATATCACTTTATGAGTTAGAATACGCTCTCCTTAATAAGGTAAAGTTAGACTACGAGCTAATTAAGACCTCCACTCCAGCAGAACTTTCACTTTATATTAATATCTTTAAAGATGATAAGCGAGAGGAGTCAAAGAGTCAAAATCCAGATCCCGGCTTGAATTTAGCACCACCTTAAGTAAATAAAAACATGAGCAACAATGTAAGTGATATTCTTAAACAGTTAGACACACTCAACGAGTCTACAGGTATTAATATCTTTATTCCATCCCTTAAAAAGACCGTTAAGTTTAAAAATCTAAATCTTAGACAACAAAAAGATCTTTTGAAGTCATCTGTTGATGAAACACTTACGAAGTTATCGTTTATAGTAAATTTTTACAGCATTATACAAGACAATATAATCGACACCATCGACATAAACACTCTATACGTATTTGACCGTGCAGCCATCGCGCTCTCCCTACGTCAAAACGGTCTTGACAGTATCTACACAACTAACGATGTAACCATTGATTTAAACGATGTCATTAAACAAATCCCTAACATTGCTGTAACAGCAGATAAACTCGCTACAACTGTTAATGTACAAAATCTTAGTATTGATTTATCTGTACCAACACTCAGCGTGGATAGAGATATCAGCTCTTCAACAATTAATAAATTAAAGGGCCTACAGGATAAGGATATTAAAACTCTTGTTGGAGAGCTCTTTATACACGAGATTGTTAAGTTTATCCGCACGGTAACTTTTAAAGCTGAAACAGGAGACACAGTCCTCTCTTTCGATAACCTTAAGATAGAGGATAAAGTTGCAATAATTGAAAAATTTCCCTCAACACTAACAAATAAGATTTTAGAATTTATTAAAACGTATAGAGATGTAGAAGCAAAGTTTACTACTATCGGTGATACAAATATTGAAATCGACGGGAGTTTCTTTAGTGTCTAGAGTTTGATCATTCATCTATCTGGGTTGTTTTATGATAAATAATCTAGATGGATGGCATTACATACGATCAATTTCAATCTGCGCTAGGTGATCCTATAATCGGACTTAGCAAAAGCATTGAAAAAATTAGTGAGCTACAGCAGTCTCAGGTTAATGCTCTTGCTAAAATTCAGCAAGTCATAGGACAAAAAGTTGACGCTATCGGTGTATACCAACAAGATCTACTCAAAAAATTTGATACATTAATTGAGTATCAAAAAGAGAAAAACAAGGAAAAATCTTCAGATAAGAATCAAGCAACATCAACTTTACCACCAGCAGAAACTGCAAAGACAGATGATAAAAAACCCGATGCACTTTCAAATATAAAGCTTGTTTCAGCATCAGCTGCGACAATACCCTCAAGTATTAAAGTGCTACCGGTACGGATTGTCGATTTGGCAAAAAAACCTAAGGACAAAGAGAGTAAATCATCAGACGGATTATTCGGTGGATTACTGAATACAGTTACAAGCTTATTCAAAAAACCAGCGGGACCAGCTACTTCACCTCTACACAAAGAAAGTGTCAATATAATAATTCCTCCGGAGACCGAGGTTAAACTTCAAAACATAATTGGCGATACACTTAAGCCAAATCTTAATCAAATTCACGCCGATAATCAAGACAATTACGAATTAACTGATAGTATCTACAAATACCTTCTTGCAAGAGATAGAAAAGAAAAACCTAAAAGCTGGTTTGAAAAATTACTTGGACCGCTAATGTTACTTGGTGCGTCTCTGGGTAAATTTTTAGCAGGTATACCAGGCATGCTTTTTAATATTGGCAAGCAAGTTGTGGCTCTTGCGAGCAGACTTCTTGGACCTCTTCTACCGCTTTTAGCAGGAGCAGGACTAGTTGTTGCTGGACTTGCAGCGCTATTTAGTGGGTTAATGGATACAGGACCGTTTAAGGGACTAAAAAAAATCCTCGGTAAAGGTGCCCTTACAGCAGGGCTCAAAATACTTAAAAATCAATTTGCTAAAATTACAACTCTTGTTACAAGTGCAGCAAAAAAAATGTTTGGTGAAAAGGCATTTGAAGGATTTTTAAAAACTTTAAAAAGCAAAATCGGAAAAGTGTTTAGTGTTATTAAAGGAATACCAGGTAAAGTATTTGGCGGTGCTGTAAAAGCATTAAAGGGAATGGTTACAGGTCTATTAGGAAAAGTAGGCGGCGGAG
>Ga0114959_10000074_pt1 | contig 88543 bp, 80 predicted proteins | sample C_130625_EF_Meta_FD_87317 | JGI IMG/M metagenome (GOLD analysis project Ga0114959, IMG submission 87317) | Freshwater microbial communities from Lake Croche, Canada to study carbon cycling - C_130625_EF_MetaG | ecosystem: Environmental > Aquatic > Freshwater > Lake | place: Lake Croche, Canada...
AATAATGATGAAGAAACATTGCCTTTAGTAAAAGATGCTTTGTTTGTTTATGAATTTTTAAGCATCCATCCATTTCAAGATGGTAATGGTCGATTAAGCAGATTATTAGCTAGTTTACTTTTATTGAAGAATGGTTATTCATGGATACAATATGTAAGCTTTGAACATGAAATTGAAAATAGAAAATCTGAATACTACAAAGTATTAATGGATGCACAAAAAAACAGACCTGGAGAAAACGTAACAAAATGGCTTAATTTTTTTATAAGCTGCCTAAATAATATTCAAAGTAATTTGTTGTTGAAACTAGAAGAAAGTAAAAAAGCAAGTGAAGCACTAACTCCTCGTGAACAAAGAATTAATTTCTATATACAAAATCATGCAGGATGTAGTTCAGGAGATATCTCAATTAAGTTAGACATTCCACTTCCAACTGTAAAGAAAACAATCATTGAATTATTAAATAAAAAAGTAATTACAAAAGAAGGTGTTGGAAGAGCAACTGGATATTATTCATTATAAACGCTTAATCTACCATCCCCTCCATCAAACCACTATGGAAAGCCTTCAGACTCTCGTCCTCAAATCTTCCAAAGTAGTTTTGAGTAGTTTTTAAATTGGAGTGGCCTAAAGCTTCGGATATATAAGCAAGTGGAGCATTATTATTCTTTTGAATGGTTGGAAAATCCGGGGACCAAGACCATCAAAATACGGTCAAGGCTGACCACTAAATGGATTGATAATCAGCAGGTTTCTTGGTTAATGAAAACCGGAAATGCCTGGTCAAAGGGACCGGATTATCCACTTAGGTTAAATTGTAGATACTTTGTTGTTTATTTTTGTTCGTATACTAATTTTCCACTCACCCATGTTTCCATTATGTGAAGTGCATGTATAGCGCTTGGATTAATTTCTAAAGGATTTTCCTTAATTATTACAAAGTCAGCGAATTTTCCTTTTTCTAATGTTCCTTTTTTTGCCAACTCACCCGTTGCATTGGCACCGCCTTTAGTATACATAATCAGTGCCTCTTCTGCAGTAACACGTTGTTTTGGCCCTAATATTTTGCCTGAATTGGTGGCTCTTAATACCGTACTTTCCCATCTTAGTCTAGGATCATAGTTGGATACCGGCGCATCAGAATGTAAAGCAGGCAATATCCCGGCATCTAAGAAACTTTTAGTGGCAAACATATTATTTAATCGGTCTTCACCATAAGGATCTAATAAATCTCCTAATTCACTAATATAATTATGTAAAATTGGTATTATTCCCAATTTTTTGATTTTATAAATGATGCTATCATTTATAACACTACAGTGTTCAATTCGATGATGAATATTTAAAGGATTGCCAGTTGCATATACTTTCTCAAATGCTTTTAGTACCATTTCAATCTCTCTATCTCCATTGCTATGTACACAAATTTGTAGACCATTTTTATGGATTGCTAAAAATAAAGAGTCTAATTCAGCTTGTGTTCTTTTATAAGGAATTCCATAATAATCATTTTTTCCAGTAGCAGGATTAATCATATTGTAAGGTTCATATAACCAACACGTTTTACCACTTAATGAATTGCCATGAAATACTTTGATAGATTTAACTCTTAAAAAATCTGTTTCAGTTTGCTCGATTTTGTCATTTTTAAAATCAGCCAATGTTTTCCAGGAGTCAGTCTCGTGATGTGCATCTCCTCCTTCCATAATAGGTAAGAGTTTATCAAGCATCATTATATTAAAACGCATTGGAAAATTTTCTGCCACTAATGCTTGATATATTTTTAATCTTTTAGTATCTGAACCTGCATCGCCAACACTCGTGATTCCTAATGATAATAATTTAGTAAAATAAGTTCTGTAGTTGTTTAATAAATCATAAAATGATTTTTCAGGGTAGGGGATGATTGCTTCGTTTTTTGTTAATCCCGAAGCGGCAGCCTCTTTACAAATTCCGTTTGGACTGCCATCGTTGAATCTTTCAAAGGTTCCACCATTTGGGTTTGGTGTTTCTTTGGTGATATTATTTATTCTTAATAGATAGGAATTTGCAACTGACTTATGACCAGAAGCATGTGTAATATAGATTGGATGGTTTTTGCTTGCTAAATCCAAAACGTCACAGGTTGGCTCCATGCCTAACTTACTTTCATTATAACCGCGAGCCATAATCAACATTCCTTTAGGTGTTATATTTGCTTTTAGAGTAAGTAGTTTAATTAGACTTTTAATAGAAGTGACAGTATCTATTTTTATAACATGATCTAATTCATTAAAATTAGTTTCTGGACTTGGATGTAAGTGAACATCATTAAAACCTGGAATGATGGTTTTCCCTTCAACATCAATGATTTTGGTTTGTGTATTTTGAAATTTTAAAGTAGATTTTAAATCACCTACATATAATATTTTCCCAGCTTCTAAGGCCATTGAATTTCCCCGAACTCCTTTCTCAGCCGCTGTAATGATATTGGCATTAATAAAAATTACGTCTGCTTTTTGAGCAATAACATTATTATTCATGAATACTGTTAATGTTATTGCGTATAATAAATTTTTCATGCCTATTTATTTGTCTGAAATTATCAATAATTTTTTCAAACTGTCTGAAACAAGGTTCAATTAATATTTTGATAATATTTTAGATGATTAACTAAATTGGTATAAAATTCTCAATTAATTTAGTATCTCAATACCAACTATTGTTTTACTTTCTTTTTCTTCAATTGTTGGTCCAATTCCTTGCTATCTTTCATCATTTGACTTGGATGGTCAAACTCTCCGCCTTTTTCAAATGACTTCCAATCAAAATTTTTATCCAGTGGCGTTATTGCCTTCTGCGGATCAAAAATCCGTAAATCTGAGGAAAGCGCATTATAGGGAGTATAGTCCGGAATATTTGTAAATAAATCACTGAAATCAGCAGCACCGGCATCATACTGGTTGAGGTATGAAATGCCTAAACTATTCCACATTGTTTTGAAAAAACTACCGAAGCTATAGTGAACATGACCCGCGTAGTGTTTTTTTGCGTATGGAGATGCTACCATTAATAGGCTACGATGGGCATCCACATGATCAACACCTCCTTGTGGGTCGTCTTCTGTAATAACAATTGCCATGTTTTTCCAATAGGGTGTGTGCGACAAAAATTCAATGACTCTGCCAATAGCTAAATCATTATCCGCCATAAAACTTTCTCTGAACGGATATCCGTATTCGGCTCTTACATCTCCTCCGTGATCATTGGCAATACGAACTGTCATTACTGAAGGAAGCGGCAGCTTAGGTTTTAACCAGCGCTCTTCAACCTCTTTAATGAAAACATCTGCACGGTACTGATCCGGAACAGTGGTATTGAAGACGGGGAAGATGCGGGAAGAATTATACTCTAGTTTTCCAGGCATTGGATAGTTACCCTGATATTTTACCGTTAAGAGCTTGAAAGCTGTGTCATTAAAACGACTACCAAAACCGAGCCCTAAACCGAAATTAAAATAGGGAATTTTATTTCTTTCAAAATGATCCCAGATAGATCCTGCTTCATTATAATCCTCTGGATAAATAGCACTGGTGCCAGATGTAAGGGAAAGAGTTCCGGGCAACTTAAGTCCATCTTTCATATTTCGGTTTCCCCCATAGCCTGCGCTTGTGGTAGATTCTGTCCATTCATTTGGATAGGTATCTACCAACCATCGGTGACCATCAGAAGAGTGGTCGGCATCGCAATAAAAGTTATCACTGAAAGCAAACTGTTTAGCAAGGGCTAGATGATTGGGCATCACCATAGCATTTGTAACAGATAAGGTCTTATTAGGGCTAGTAACTAGCGGAATATTTACTCCAAATCTGGCAATGGATGAGTCTCCATTGGCAAAGTTTAATTGGCCCAATACTTCATCATAAGTTCGGTTTTCTTTTGGTATAAAAACCCAATATAAAATGGGCGATTTAGAAGCGCCAGGAAACAATGGGATGGGGCTATTAACCCTTTTCAAAAAAGAAGAATCCTTTGCAGACCGAAAAAGAAAATTATTATCAACTACTTGTTTTGTAAGACTTGGGAGTTTTGCAATAGAGGGTGCAGGGCAGATAGAAACAAAACCCTTCATAAGGCGTCCAATATTACTGCCTTCTGGACCCGGAATAAAATCCATCCCCCCATTTGGACCAGAACCAAAACCTTTTGCGTTGGCAACATATATGATTGTTCCATCCGGACTAACTGCTAATTTAGAAGGAAACCAACCCACCGGAAAATGACCCTTTACTTCAAAATTATCCACTGAGATAATGGCTACCGCATTAATGCCGGATTCTGCTACGTATAAAGTCTTGCGGTCAGGAGATAAGCTAAGTCCAAAGGGGATAACTCCTCTAAGGCTACCTAGCCGGCGATCAGGACTAAGTTTGATATTTTTAATCAACTTGTGGGTTTGCGCATTCAGTACCGAAATACAGTCATTAGTTCCATTGCTGACAAAAACATATTTGTCGGTAGCAACTATTGAATTAGGACTAGCACCACCAACCGCAGGAATATCTTCTATCAATTCACCAATTTGAAATCCAGTTTTTACTTTTGATGTGACTACAGGAATCTTTGGTTGACTAACATCATAACTCCAAACAGAAAATGCCTCGTCAGACATAGGGTTGCCAAGTCCTGGCAACTGAGTACTATTATTATGTATACCTTTTTCCGATTCTGAGGATAGATAAGAAAAAGGAGGAAAGGTCATGGAAGTGGCACGAGGATTTTTTGGATCAATATTTTCCAGTAGCTTATATTCATACATGCCTACATTAGCTATATAAACTGTCTTTTCATTTGGTGAAAGAGCAATTCCAAAGGGATATCGGCCAGTGCGAACACTATGAAGAACTTTTCCAGTAGACAAATCCACTACTACCATTCTAAACCCAATTTGGTCAACTGCATATAGTTTATCTCCAGCTTTGTTTATAATCAGGTCCCCTATATAACCATTTAAATAGTTTGCAGAATCGGTCTTATGTGAACAATCTATAGCGCCTGCTGGCTTTCCAGTGGCAAGGTTGAAGAGATAAATTTTATTTTCCTGACCTCCCGCAACAAATACGGTTTTGTTATCGGGGCTGATTGCAAGGCCCATAAAAACCGAAGCCAAAATGCCTTTATCTGTATTGGCATTAGGGGGAATTTGTTGTATTTCCGGTGTTTTGGATCGAATATTACGAATAATAGTGATAGATAAAGGGCTGGTTCCAGAATTAGCTGTTACTAGCGTATTACCATCCGGACTAATCACCATGCCATATGGATGTGGGGCAACCATTATGGACTGTCCCAAAGGTGAAAGAATGCGTCCATTGGGAATAACAGTCTTACCTTCTTTATGAATTGCCGTTGGCATATTTCCTGCTGGGGGGCTGATAATAATCTGGGCTGAAAGTTGTAAAGCCATCATCAAAAAAGCGATTGCAGAAAATAATTTTTTCATCCTATTATTCAATTTAGATGTTCTTATTTTATTGATTTTTCAATCCTTTTTTTAATACCCGAAGTATATTAATAACCTGCAGCATAACCATCTTTCCTAAATTCAGAAGCACCATGATACACATGATTAACAGAATCCAACCTGATAGCTTGATAACCTCCATAACCGGCCAGGTCATGTCCTATTTCATGACCCATCCTTTGGAGTAAAGAAATCATCATTGGAGAAAATCCGCCTTCTTCCAAAAAGACAGTCCCCTTTCCCTTGTATCCAATCCCTTCTGGACTAGAAGAGCCAATATGGTTGATTCTGGCAGCATCACCAGCCTCCTGAAGTCCCATTTTGAAATCAATAAGATTCACAAGAACCTGAACCTGTCCTAGGGGTTGCATATCAGCACCCATTACACCAAAACTGATTAACGGTTTATTGTTTTTTGTAACAAAAGCAGGAATTAAAGTTTGGAAAGGACGCTTTCCAGGTGCATAAGAATTAGGCATCCCTTCAGTTATATTGAATGCACAACCTCTATTCTGCAGGCTGAATCCACAACCATCCGGGATAATGCCAGAACCCATACCGGCAAAATTACTCTGGATCAAAGAAACCATATTACCGTATTGGTCGGCAACCGTTAAATAGATGGTATTTCCAAATCTTTCAGGATCTCCGGAATAAACGCTGTCCAATACCTTTTCAGGATTAATAAGTTGGCTACGAGTAGCTGCATATTCCTTACTAAGCAACCCTTTTAATGGAACCTTGTAAAAATTCGGATCTGCATAATAGCGGGCTCGATCTTCATATACTAGTTTTTTTGCTTCAATAAAAAGATGTGTATATTCCACACTGCCGAATCTCATTGAAGCAATATCAAATTGCTCAAGTATATTCAACATTTGGAGTACCGCCAAACCTTGTGTATTCGGAGGCAGCTCCCAAACATCGTACCCGCGGTAATTAACGGATACAGGATCCACCCATTGCCCGTGATGATCAGCCAAATCGGACTGCGATAAAAAACCACCCTCGGCATGAACAGTCTTTTCTACAGCATTGGCAACAAGTCCTTTGTAAAAAGCATCTCTTCCTCCTTGAACCAATAATTCAAGTGTATGTGCTAACTCCGTATTTTTAAATATTTCGCCCGCGGCAGGTGTTTTACCCCCAGGCATATAAACTCTTCGGAAACCTTCGTATTTATTTAAAGTCTTGGCATATTTTTTCCAGGAATTTGCAATTACTTCCGTAACTGGAAATCCTTTGGATGCATATTCAATGGTTGGATTGAGTAGTTGATCCATTGGTAATTTTCCAAACCTATTATGCAACATATACCAACCATCTACACATCCAGGTACTGAAACTGAAAGCGCTCCATAAGATGGAATAACTTTCATTCCATTTTCTTTGAACCACGACAACTTTAGGGATTGGGGTGATTTTCCGCTTCCATTTAGACCTATTAGTTTTTGAGATTTTGCATCCCAAACTATTGCAAAAATATCTCCCCCTACGCCATTTCCCGTTGGTTCCGTTAGTCCCAACATAGCATTGGCAGCTATGGCGGCATCAATGGCTGTTCCGCCTTTTTTTAGTATTTCTAAACCAACCTGTGTGGCTAATGGTTGGCTGGTGCATACCATACCTTTCTCTCCCAATGCTTCTGAACGGCTAGAAAAATATTGTCCATTATTATACCTTATTTGAGCAGACAGAGGATTACCAGTCAATGAAATCAATGATGAAGTCAGAGCTATGGCAATAATTACCCAGAAAGGAAAATAATTTATAGAAAATTTCATTTTATTTTCATATTATTTCATCCACCACAACTTGGTATTAATATCATCCGGACCTTGAGCAGTTACCGCAATTGTATAATTATCCCTGTTCGTTACCTGAACACCTGATGGATAAATAAATCTCACTGGAATACGATCGCCATTGAAATTTACTTTTGATGGAGTAAGTACAGGAAAGCCTGTACGTTTCCATTCATGCCATGCCTGCCAGTCATTGTAAAACATAGCAATCCAACGTTGTGTTCCAATTAGCTCCAGCGCCTTTGTTGCATTATAAGCAACGCCAGGCTGATTTAAATAGGTCAAAGTAGCAGAAATATTTACTCCTGATACTGATTTATAATAGTCCATTGAAGCCTTTATTCCGTCCTCATAATATTGCTTTGCATCACCTGTGACATACCCTTTCACCACACTTTCTGCCAAAATGAATTTCAATTCAGAAACCAGCATAATGAGCCCTTGCGCAGCTACTGGAACTTGAATGTCCTTATAATAAAAAGTCCCTATTTGAGATGATTTAGGAACAATATTGCTTCCAAGGTTGACATCGGTTTCGCCATTTAGTACTCCTGAATACTTTGGACTGCCGGCGGTAACAGACTCCGGGGTTGGCAGAAAAAATATTGGCAACCTGGGATCCTGCAACTCATTTAGTTTATCTGCAAATGTTTTGGAAAGACGAACATATTGAATGTCGCCGGAACGGGTACTTGTTAATGGAAAAAGATTAGGTGCTTCCACATATTTCAATACCGCATTCTCCCCAACTGTGCCCATGAGTGGATAAGTTGTTGGATTTGCAAGCATTTCACGCATGTCATTAGAAGGATTTATTTTATTTGATCTTCTAAGTAGTAATCGCATGCAAAGACTGTTTGCAAACATTTTCCATTTCAAAACATCCCCATTAAAAAGAATATCATTTTTAATCAACTCATTCTTAGCGTCTAAAAGCATATTAGCTTCCTTTAGTTCTTTTATCAAACCTGCATAAACTTCTTCTTGAGAATCGAACTTGGGAAGATAAATGACTGATCCTCCATTATTCCCATTCTTACCCTGCAAAGCCTCTTTGTAAGGCAGGTTTCCATAACAATCTGTCATCCGTGAAAAAAGAAGCGCACGCATAATCTTGGCAATTGCCTTATAATTCACTAACCCTCTTTCTTCAGATATATCATACAGATTTTGCACATTTCTAAGATTAGAATAGCCATTATCCCAAGTATTAGTAGATCCTATTTGGTAGCGATCAATGCCCGGCTGCCGAACCTCAGTCATGAACTGCATTAAAACATTACTGCTAGAAAACCCATCTCCAACTAAGTCATTAACCGAGCCCCTGATAATATTAACCATCAGCAATTCGGGATAAATAACTTCGGGGTTATTAGGATTGGTATTTATTACTTCAAAATCTTTATTACAACCAGAAATAAACACACTTATAAAAACGATTATAGGAAAGAATATTTTTTTCATATACAGAGTATTTATTGATTAGAATTTAAAGTTGAGATTAAAACCAAAGCTTCTAGATGAAGGTAAAGACATGTTTTCTGAACCAGGAACCACTGAATCACCTGACATAACAGAAGTATCAGGATCCGTATGTGGTACCTCGGTCCATAGTGCCAGATTCCTACCTACTATCATAATAGAGATATCTTTAACTGGCATTCTTTTCAACCATTTTTTTGGTATAGTATATCCTAGTTTCACTTCTCTTAGTTTCATCCAAGTACCATTGAATGTTCCATTAGCACCGTTAAAATATCCCCCCCAGTAAGTTTCTGCAGATACTTTCACATCATTTGGTACATACTTGCCACTTGCATCAAGTTTCACTCCATTACCAACAATGCCGTTCTCACGGCCTTCCAACGATTCAATAAGCTGGCCAGCTTCATTACCACGTGTATACATGTAAGGATAAAATGCACCACCAAATCTCCAGTCTAACAGAAAGCTTGCAATGATTCCTTTGTAGTTAAAGTTATTAGAGATGCCTGCCGTCCAGTCCGGATTGTAGTTACCAATTAATTTCAAAGTAGGATCCTTCTGTGCTATGCCATTCAGGAAAATAATATTCCCATTAGGGTCTGTTCTAAAAGATGTTCCATACATATCCCCCATTCTTCCTCCAACCCTTGCCTGATTAGATAACTGGCTGCTAGGTAATTGGTATGTATCCAAACCATCCGCTAATTCTTTAACAATGGCTCTATTAGTTGCCCAGTTCAAGTTTAAATCCCACTGAAAAGACTTTGTTTTTACAGGCGTAATGTTCAGCATCACTTCAAATCCATGGCTTTGTATCTTTCCAGCATTAACTGAATGAGAAGTATATCCAGTTGTTCTATCAATTGCAAGATTGATAATTTGATTTTTACTGACCGTATTATAATAGGTAAAATCAATACCTAGCCTATTTTTAAAGAATCGTAATTCGGTACCAAGTTCATAGGTATCTAACATTTCCGGTTGTAAATCAGCATTGGCAATAGAAGCTGGTTCTGAAACAGTTTGAAAAGTTGACCATGCCGTTGAATAACCATATACGTTTCTTAACCTGTAAGGTCGGGTGTCATTACCAACTCTTGCCCAGCTAAGCCTTGCTTTACCATAACTAAGTGCAGAATTTGAAGGCAAATGCAGAAAATCAGAAAACACTCCACTCAGTGAAAATGAGGGATAAAAATAGGAGTTATGCGCTTTTGGCAGTGAACTTGACCAGTCATTTCTGACTGTCACATCCATGAAAATGGCATTTTTATAAGCTACATTAGCATAGCCATACAAACTATTGATCGCATATTTGGAATCATACTGCGTTCCAACAAGTGGAATAGCTGAATTGCCCAAATTATATAGTCCAGGGATACTCAACTGTCCGGCTGTATTGGTAAAACTTTCCTGCACTTGGCTCATCTGGTTACCTCCCCCTGAAACTTTAAAATTCCAATTACTGCTTACTTCTTTTTCATAGCTCAATAAAAAGTCAGCGTTTTTTTCTTGAAACATAATTTTATCTAAGCTGTACATACCTTGCTGAAAAGCGCTAGTACCAGCAGAGCGTCGCGTATCATGTCTTTCCATGTTCTGATCAAGACCAGTTCTCAGCATCAGGCTCAACTCAGGTGTAAACTGGTAATTAAGCATAATATTACCCAGCCATCTAGCTTTCTTTAAACCATTAAGATTTTCGTATGCACCAAAATATGGATTATCATTAAACTTAAAGTTATAAGTAAACGGTCTTGTGCCTTCGTAACCTTTGAACCAGTAGTCCCGCATCTTGTCTGTGCGCACTTGTCGGCCTTCCCAAATCCAGGTATACACTGGACTTTGGTTTCCGTAACCAATGATTGTCCTATTTTTACTATTAGTCTCAATATAGGTAATAGTTGTATTTACAGTGAGTTTGTTAGTGAATTTATAACCGGCGTTTACAGAAACATTATCTCTTTTCTGATCAGTATTTGGAACTAGACCGGTTTGTTTTAAATTATTATAAGATACTCTGAAATTTCCTTTATCATTACCGCCCGCTATAGCTACACTATTTGTGAGGGTAAAGCCTGTTTCATAAAACTCTTTTACGTTATTTGGATAGGGTTCCCATTTTATGGTTTCTCCAACAGTAGGCGGGTATTCCGAATTTACAGGTACTTTCATTTCTCTTCCATCAAGAGGGGGGCCCCAGCTTCTTCCACCATCGCCAATACGATAAGCGCCACCTGTTCCCTGTCCATAAGAATTTTGATAAGTAGGCAATAACATTACTTTTTCCATACTTGTGGTAGAATTAACAGTAACGCCTATGCCCTGATTAGACTTTCCTTTTTTAGTAGTGATTAGTACCACCCCATTTGAAGCTCTTGAACCATACAAAGCTGCTGCAGTAGGTCCTTTCAGCACAGTTATGGTTTCAATGTCGTCTGGATTAATCTCTCCTGCAGCATTACCATAGTCTACATTCCTAGCCGTAGAAACAGCATTACTGATAGGAATACCATCTACAACGAACAAAGGCTGATTGGATCCTGCCAGTGAAGTCTCTCCTCGAATTACAATTTTTGATGAGCCACCAATGCTGTTTGAACCGTTTACAATATTTACACCTGCCACCCGTCCTGCAAGTGCGTTTACAAGATTGGTCTCTCTAGCCTGTGTCATAACTTCACCCTTCACTTCCTGAACTGAATAGCCCAAAGCCCTTTTTTTGCTAGTAATACCAAGCGCTGTAACTACTACATCCTGCAATTGAAGAGAGGTTATATTTAAATCAACATTTAAAAATTCGTCAGATGAAGAAACAATCTTTTGATCATAACCAATAAAACTAACAACAAGAACAGCCCCTTTTTGAGCGTTTATTTTAAATGTACCATCTATTGCAGAGGTAACCCCTATTGCAGTGTTCTGAACCATTATAGTAACGCCTTGAATACCTTTTTTTGTTACGGCATCAATAACCCTACCTTTTATTAAGGTTTCCTGTCCTTGGGATAGAAATGGCAGAAAAGAAAATCCAATAATTGAAAGGATGATAATTTTAAACATTTTACTAATTTTAGTATATCTTCTAAATAATCTTTAAAATTATTTTTGATGTGTTACTAAAAAGTTACCGCAAAATGAAATAAATATTATCCCCCTATTTTAACCTAGTTCCAGTGTCTTATACGGATATAGCTTTACAGTTGGTAGTTCCAAAAAAAACTTTACAACAAGTTGCATTATTAAAGTTTAGTTTGCTTTTGGTTACTAAACGATTATCCAGGAAAAAATTTACTTCCTTCAGAATTTTATCAAACCGAATTTCACAATGATTCCATTTGCAAAACAAACTGGAAGAATCAATCTTAAAAGCATAAGAAAAAGATTCTCCTATAACAAAATTAAAATTTCCAAATTTATCGACAGATACAATATCTATGTTCTGGTTATTGGTAGTTATTATTCTTATTACATAACCAAAATATGCATTAAGGCCAGGTACAAATTTAAGATCAAAAGATATTTGAGTGTCTTCGTTTAAACATAGGGGTTCTTCAGGTGTTAAATTGAGAGAAGTGCGTTTTTCAGGTATTGCTTCATGACTAGAAAATTGCAATCCATAAGACTGGCTGTATAATTCACCAGAAAACAAAAGCAATCCAGTCAATAAATAAAGAAAAATCTTCATACGCAATCAAACTTTATTTTATACAATTAAAAAAGTGAACTTATTTTTTGTGAACCAGCTACTTTTTACAAGGTTTACAATACAAGTTAATTAAAAATGGTCCATTTCGGCAAAGCAGGCTTGGAAAACCTATATATATTAATCCCCCTTCTCCATAAGACCTTTACAAGGAATATTGTGAACTATCTATTCATATAATTTCACACAACTATTTCGTATGAAATTATTATTATATCATATTGTTATTTAGTGAATTAGGTGCTTTTATTATCTGCCAATTCTTAATTATATCCGCCATTTATCAGCAAACAAATCTGCTTCTTTTTCTTTTTCGAGATCTTTATTTGAATAATCTAGATTCTCTAGAAAAATATCTTTTTTACCGTGTAAGAGAATATGGCCTGCTTCATGAAAGAAAGTGAACCAGAAACTATCGTTTTTGCAATTATTTTCAGATAGCTGTATCAAAGGAGTATCATTCAGCCAACGTGTTGACCCACTTATAGGCGCTTTTTTAATAGATGGGGTATGTACTAGTTTTACGCCAGCCTCTAAACAAACGGTTTGTAGTTGATTAAAGAAGTCTTTAGGGCACTTCTTCATGATTGTTTTCAGTTTTGGCAATGAATCTTTAAACCTTTTTTCTGAATAGCCGTTTGCCTTTAAAGCAGCTGCTTGCAATTCGCCATTGCGCAACCATGCTGAAATTGCATAAGGTTCTTTAATTTGAGCCAATGAAATACGAAAGGCCACTTTGAGTTGTTGTTTAAAATAATAATCTTCCCAAGCTGTATGATTAGAAAAGCCAAAGAAGGCAAGCATTGACATTGTTTTTTCGTGAATTGATTTTTGTTCTGGCAACCATCCTTTCTTAATCATTTCTGCTAAAGGAAAATGTTTTGCCCATTCTATCGCATCAATAATAACTTTTTGCATTTTCTGTCTTGCTATAAACTCGTCATAACTTCTTTGGTGATTCATCCAAAAATTCGCTGGAATTTTCGTTACATTTTCAAACTGTACCGCCATGTCGGGAGTAATGGAACTTTCGCCATTAAGCACAGCAATGATTGTTTTTTCTGGCTTTCCCGACCTGAGCGCAAACTCTTTTGGGCCCATTTCCATTTCTTCTAACTTCTCTTGAAGGGTTTCACCCGGATGAAAAACAATTGAAGGAAAATATTGATTCTGCTTTGTCATTTTATTTTGAATTAATGATAGTCAACTATTTCAATAACTTCTACTCCTGAAATTTCGAACCAAATATATTGACCGTGACCATTTACTGGAATTGGATTTTCGTGGGGCTTAAAAACCAATCTGAAAGGGTGCTCTAAGTCGCAGCTCCATTGACCTTTCCTTTCACCAATTAATTCATGAAACCTACCGGGCATGTTTCTAAGATCTTCCAAGGTGTTTGCATCCTTCAAAGAATTGAGTCTTGTTACAAGCAACTTGGCCATTCTGTTGCCAATCTGTTGACGGCATTTATTATAATTGGCTGAAAGTTTCTCTAATTTCTTATCTGTAAAAGTAATTGTCAAAGCAAAAGTAGTAAATATTTTAATTAACATTAAGTGTTAGTTAAAATATCTACTATTTATTTTATAAGCTTATTTTAGCTAAATATGTAGTGTATTTATATCTATCGCTCTTTGTTAAGAAAGAAATCTCCTTCCTAAACAAATCTAAATCCCTATAATTCTATCACCTACGTTGAAATCACCATTTCTCCTTAACCAACATCCTATAAAACCCAACCATCCTATTTAAATCTGATTTACCAATTCTTTCGTCAATACCGTGAAATCCTTTGGTGTCTTGTACTGCAGAAAAATTTAACACTGCTTGGCTAAAGCTTCTATAATAACGCGCATCAGATGCACCTAGCATTAAGTAGGGCGATACAATTACATTAGGCACTATTCTACCAATAATACTTTCTACTTTTTTAAATGATGGATGACCGAATGGTGTAACAGGTGATGGTTCCATTAATGAAATGGTTTGTTTTTTTACAACAACCCGATTGTCATTAATAGCTTTTATAACAAAGTTCAATACATCGTCACTCGATTCGCCTGGTAGAATCCGACTGTTGAATGTTGCTTTTGCCACCGATGGAATTACATTGTCTTTAATACCCGCTTTTACAATTGTTGGTACTAAAGTTGTATGCACCATGGCATTGGTTTCTTTTGTTTTTTCTAAGTTGCTTATGACCGCTCCATTAAACAACCATAAATTACTTAGCACTACTTGATTAAAAAATTGTTCGGCAGGTTTTGTACGATTCAACAGTTCCTTGATAGACGCTGGAATACTAGGTTTCATTTGATTCGCACGAATCTTTTCTATTGCTTGATTCAAAACATCTATGGCTGTTTCTTTAATAGGCATTGATGAATGGCCTCCAGGAATCTCTACCGTTAAGTCGATATTTACATAGCCTTTTTCGCTAGTACCTATCACCGCAACCGGACGATTTAATCTTTTAAAATGTTGGTTGTCTATTTGTCCACCTTCGTCTAATACTAAAAAGGGTTTGATGTTTTTTGATTTAAACCATTCTGAAATTACACGTGCACCTCGCTTTCCGGCTATTTCTTCGTCGTGACCAAAACACAAATAGGTTGTTCTTTCGGGTGTGAATCCTTCTTTTAATAATTGCTCTACCGATTCCATAATAGCAATCACAGCAACTTTATCATCAACTGCACCTCTTCCCCAAATCGTATCATTTTTAATTACGCCACTAAAAGAAGGCACGGTCCATTTACTTTCTGCCACTGCTTCTACTGGTACCACATCCATATGGGCCATCAATACGCATGGGCTTAGTGTTGTGTCTTTGCCTTTCCAAGTGTACACATAACTAAATTGATTAAATATTTGCTTGGGTAATTGTTGGTGGATGGTTGGATACGTGGCATCCATAAAATTTCTAAACTGAATAAAAGCAGCTGTATCAATTGGCAAAGTATCACCCAACGAAACTGTTTTAATTTGAATGGCTTTACTTAAATGCAAAGCCGCTGAATCTGCAGAGTCTTTAATATTTTCTGTCTGATAAACCGGAATTGGTTTTTTACCAATCACTGTATTTAAAATTAAAAAAGCAACTAGTGTAAATACTAATAGCAAAAGCAGTTTGAATATATTTTTTAGCATATAGCAATAATTAACAATAGATAATAAACATCTCTAACGCAATATAGTTAATGATGTTTATTATCTATTGAATCTTGCTTGCTGCCCTTTATTTAAAAGGATTCGAAAATTTTTCTGCTGTAAGAATTGTGTTATCGGTTAGTGTATTTAAAAATGCCATCATGCTAGGAATTTGTGCTGTCTTTAAAAAGTGTAAGGGTATTGCTTGATTGCCAAATCCTGGATTGCCTTGCTCCATCATAGATTGCACCGATTTTACACTGCCGTTATGAAACAAATTAGACCTGATAACAATGTTTCTTAATGAGCCAGATTTAAAATTTCCATTGTTATTAATGCCATTATCGTTCGGGTCATTTAAACCAAATCCACTACCTGGTGAACTGGTAATAAACATAGGCGGTGTATGACAACTAGCACAAGTTCTAGGAGCAGCAGCAGTTAAAAATAATTGCTCGCCCGCAGCTTCGTCGGTAGTAAAATTTTCTATTCCTTGTTTTACGCGATCGTATTTTGACTGATAAGTAACAATACTTCTTTCGAATTGCGATAGTGCTTTTGCAATGGCAATTGAATCAATAGTAGTATTGCCAAATGCATTTTTAAATAATGCAGGATAATAACTTAGTGATTTTACTTTTGCTTCTAATGCCGACAATGTCATATCCATTTCTACATGATTTTGTATGGGCATTAATGCTTGTTTTTCTAAAGTTGCAGCGCGTTCATCCCAAAACATTTTTCCTGATTTATAAAAGCGAACATTTAAAATGGCCATTGAATTTCTACTTGTTAATGAGCCATCTAATCCTTTGCTTAAAGCTGTTGTATCATCGAAAGAAAATTGTTGTTTATGACAAGAGCCACAACTAGTGGTACTATTTCGGCTCAATTGTTTGTCGTAAAACAAAACCCTGCCCAAAGTGGCGCCAGCATTGGTTATTGGATTGGTTAATGGCATATTGTCTGAAGCAATTAATGCTGTTTGTACATGCGTGGGATATTTATCTAAATAATCAAATAGGGCTGTTGGTAATGAAGGAAGTAATTCTGTACTAGTAACGGGATTAGTAATAATGTCTGATGTAGTTTTATTTAAAATAGTTGCTGATTCTGTTTTAGTACAGAATTGAAAAAAAATGGCAGCAGAAAATAAAATGATTGATATGATTATCTTTTTCAAATTAGGGAGTTTAGTAGTTAATAAATACGCTTACAGTTCTATGACAATGAAGGATAATTTTCGTTTAGTCAAGAAATTTCGTTTTAACATCCCCTTATAATTCCATTACATTTGCTTTAACATGGGACAGAAAAAATTAATTCGATTCGAAGCCATTAAAGGTTTTTCTAATGTACACGAATACCCGCAAGGCATGCAGGGTAAATGGAATGGGTATTTTAAAAATGAAAACCCTATTACATTAGAACTTGCTTGCGGCAAAGGAGAATATTCAGTGGGTTTGGGTAGTTTATATCCTAATAGAAATTTTATAGGAATAGACATTAAAGGAAATAGAATTTGGCGTGGGGCTAAAACCGCTTTAGATAATGGACTAACTAATGTGGCTTTTATCCGTTCTCATATAGATAAAATTACCGACTACTTTAACCTAGGCGAAATTGCTGAAATCTGGATTACGTTTCCTGATCCGCAGTTAAGAAGTTCTAGGGCAAAAAAAAGATTAACCCATCCTAAGTTTTTGCGATTGTACCAACAAGTACTAGTGAGTGGAGGAAAGGTTCATTTAAAAACAGATAGCCCAAATTTGTACCATTTTACGCAAGCTGTAATAAACTTATTTGCACTTCCGGTGTTAGAAGATTCAGACCACGTGCATTCCTTGCCAGTAGTTAAACCCGAACTGCTCATTAAAACACATTATGAGCAGTTAGATATAGCACAAAGCAGTCGTATTCATTACCTCTGTTTTGAATTGAACAAGGATTTGCCTATTGAAAAAGACGCAGTTTTAAAACAAATACTCAGTGAGCAAGAACCTGATTGAATCAGTTGATTTTTATTACGATGAAAACGGCAATGTTGTTTTCACCGAGCTATTCCACCTTCACAAAGGTGTTTGTTGTGGAAACGGATGCCGTCATTGTCCCTTTAATTTTGAATCTGTTCCAGAACCAAGAAGGTCGGCATTATTAGCACAAGAAAAAGCCTAATTAATCATGGCTAAGGCAACAAGAAACAAGCAAAATACCAGCATTCCTACATTGCCTATTAATGGCAAAAAAGAATCGAGTTTTTTTGAACAGGTGTACGATGTTGTAAGACTCATTCCCAAAGGCAGGGTAACTAGTTATGGCGCTATTGCTGCTTATTTAGGTTCTAGAAAAAGCGCTCGAATGGTTGGATGGGCCATGAATAATGCCCACCAAATTCTTCCAAAAGTGCCTGCCCATAGGGTTGTTAACCGCAATGGCATGCTAAGTGGTAAAGCACATTTTGCCACTCCCACCCTCATGGAAGAATTATTAGCCAAAGAAAAAGTGTTGCTAAAAAATGACTGCATTATAAACTTTGCAGAAAAATTCTGGGATCCAACAATTGAACTCGCCCTTTAATTTTACTACACGTAAAAAGGCTTAATCATCCAATAAACAACAGGTCCTGTGATGGCTACATATAACCACAATGGCCATGTGATTTTTGCTAATTTTTTATGTACTGCAAATTCTGCAGTTAGTGCTCGATAGGCTGTAAATAAAATAAATGGCAGAATGATTGCCGCTAAAAATATATGGGTAGATAAAATAATTAAGTAAATAGTTCTTGTGCCGCCAACTGCTAATTTTTCTTCGTCCGATACAATACCATTGTGGTCTGCGTCTCCAAATTTAGATTCGCCCGCCAATAAATGGTGCGCAATATAAGACACCAAAAAAAGTACCGACAATACTAGTGCTGCCATCATTAATTGTTTGTGCAATTGGTATTTATTATTTTTTACTGCTACCAATGCTGCTACTAATAAAACCGCAATAGTTGCATTTACAAATGCATTAAACGCGGCAAACAAATGCACATCAAAACCTAAATCGATTTTCAATTTAAACTGCGTTAAAAAACTAACCGCAGTAAAAACAACCACAGAAAAAATACCTATTAGCCAATATGCTTGTTTGTCGTTTTTTTGAATGGATGCTTGCAACATATAGGTCCTTTTTAATTTATTAATTTGCTATTTTTTCTTACATGTAATACAACTAATTGAGCCGGTTGTTTACTAGCCGTTAATTTTTCGTCTTGCATTCATGTACACCATAAAAAACAAAACAGCTGCTATAATAATTAACCACAACCAAGTCAGGTCAATAATTTCCATAAACACGGTGCTTTTTTGTTTCTTGTCTTTTTCTAACATTAGTAAGCCAATATCTCTGGCTAATTTTGAAATTGCATTAGTATCTAGTCCATTGTAATAGCCACGTACCACGTGCTGTTTGTCTATTAAAACAAATCTGCTTGTATGTACAAAATCGGGGCTAATAGGCTCTTCGCTAAACTTGTCTACTTTGAGTTCTTCGAATGCAAATTTATAAATTGAATCACGGCTACCAGTAAGCATCCACCAATTATCGTGGTTAACACCAAATTTATCGGCGTAATTTTTTAAAACCCTTACTGAGTCTCTTTCAGGATCTACCGTAAATGAAATAAATTGTACTATTGAGGTATCAATCTTATTGCGCACATTGCCACCCAATATAAAAGAGTGTTGCAGCTTATGCATATTTTGTGTTAGCCTAGGACAAATACTTCCACAGCTGGTAAAAAAGAAATTAGCTACAGTAATTTTGCCTTTTTTGTCGAATAGGTTTACTGAGTCTCCCAATTGGTTTATAAGGCGTATGTCTGCCGTTTTATGCCATATACTATCTGTTTTTTCTTTCCCCTTGTCGATTGAACTTACAACCGTATCTAGTAAATATTTTCTTGGCATATCAACCACTTTGTCACTGGCATATTTCAACACTATATAACAGAGTACAGGTAATAACAACGCCACTGCCAACCCTAATAAGGCTTTCTTATTCATAGTGCAAAAGTAACACAATAAAAAAGCCACCACAAACTGTGGTGGCTTAAAAATTGATTTATCCTAAAAAATTAGAACTTATTTAAATTATTTTTTCTCAGCAGGATGCTCTTTTCCTTCTGCTTTCTCTTTTACTATAATGGTGCTTTGCTCTTTAAAGTGTGGGTCAAAGGTATTACGTAGGTTTCTAAATGAGTTACCGTCCCATAAGAATGCGGTAATGAACCATACAAATAACATCAAAGGCACACAAATGGTCATTATTAAGTTTTTTACTTCGTGCTTTAAGTGCATAAAATAAGCAACAATGTAAAATGCTTTTGCCATCATTAGAATAATAATGGTTCCTTTTATAGCCAAACGAAAGCTAGGTGATGTAATGCCCATCATCCAAAATCCTAATATCAATTCTACAATTGTAAGAACAGATAGTATAATGGTTACTTTAATAATTTCTTTATTACCTCCGCCGCTATGTGCTTCGTGTGCTGCTGTATGTTCCATATTATTTTTACTTAATTGTTAAAGTGTTGAATATTAGATTAGGTAGAAACAAGTAAATACAAATACCCAAACCAAATCTACAAAGTGCCAATACAATCCTGCTTTTTCAATCATTAAGTAATGGCCACGTTTTTCAAATTTATCTGTCAAGGTCATTATTAACATGATTATGTTAATGATTACTCCAGAAAGTACGTGGAATCCGTGAAAACCTGTAATGGTAAAAAAATAGTTAGTAAAATTGGTTGACGAAGCTGTTCCATCGGCATTCATGAATGGATTTCTACCCCACCAAGCACCTTCATGGAACAAGTGGTTCCACTCCCAAGCCTGACAGCTCAAGAACGCAATTCCACCTATTATGGTAAGAATCAAATTCAATGAAACTGCTTTTTTATTCATTTCCTGACCAGCTTTAACGGCCAAGACCATGGTTACAGAGCTAATAATCAAAATAAAAGTCATTACACTCACAAATACCAATGGTGCATGTACACCTTCGGCTGCAAATGGAAAACTTCTAAATACTTCGTTCGGGTCAGGCCATCCATTCGTTGAAAAACGTATGGTACCATAAGAAATCAAAAATGCGCCAAAAGTGAAGGCATCGCTCATTAAGAAATACCACATCATCAATTTGCCGTACTCTACACTGAATGGGCTTTTCCCGCCACCCCAAAGGTTCGTTGTTGTTGCAGTTGTTGTAGTTGACATGTTTACGCTAAAAATTTCGGTACAAAAATATTGGCTGGCATTGAAAAATGGTGACTAAATCTCAAATTTTTCTTTTGCTAACCAATCCAGTTATAAAATAAAAACAAGTATATCCAAAGTATATCTACAAAATGCCAGTAAGTTCCCACTATTTCTGTTGGAACTAAGCTGAAATTAGATAGATTTTTACTAAACGCTTTAATTAAAATAAACAGTAAGGCAATCACCCCTCCTAATACATGTAACATATGTAATAAAGTGATCACAAATAAAAATGATGCTGCTGAATTGCTTTTAGGGCCAACCATAGCAATATGCTTTGCTTCCAATTCTTTAAAGCCATAAGCTTGCATTATCAAAAACAAAACACCCAAAGCAAATGTTAGGGTTAAAAAGATTTTGTATTGGTCTATTTTTTTTGCTGAGAAAGCCTTGGCCGATAAATACATGGTTACACTACTAGTAACAATTACAGCCGTTGAATTCCAAAAAATTAAGGGTAAATCAAATTGCAACCAAGTACTCTGATTTTTTTTAACGATGTAAGCACTAGTTAATCCCGCAAACATCATTACCATACTACCCAAACCAACCCACAACGTAAATTTATGTGGATGAATTTTTTGTGGCGTATTTACTGATGCTGTTGAAGCCATTTGATATTTTTTATGTTTATTTCTAACGCTTTAATTAATGTATTTTATCTGCCAATAAAGCCAATAAAACAATCGGCAAATAAATATAACTACTAAACATTACCCTTCTTGCCGCTTTAACATCCATCTCTTTGTATAATCGCAAACTCTGAACAACCATAAATAAATTACAGAGTATGAGAATATACATACTTACCTGACCTGTTAATCCAAAATAATGTGGCAAAATGCCCACAGGAATCATTAACACCGAATACATAACTGCTTGTAAAGCAGTGAATTTAGTAGGCCCTTTTTCAGATGGCAATAATTTAAAGCCAACCCTACTATAATCGGTATGTGATACCCAAGCAATTGCCCAAAAATGCGGAAACTGCCATAAAAATTGTATCCCAAATAAAATCCATCCACCCATTGCAAAATCATCATTCCCTGCAACCCAACCAATTAAGCAAGGAAAAGCGCCAGGAAAAGCACCAATCAATACTGCAATTGAATTTATTTTTTTAAGTGGTGTATATATAAAAGCATACAAAAACAAACTAAACAAAGATAATAATGCCGATGAAAGGTTAAAAAAGTACCACATCATCCAACATCCAATCAATCCAGCAACTGCCGCAAAAACATAGGCCTCGGACTGTTTCATTCTCCCACTAGCAACAGGCCTTTTGCCTGTTCTTTTCATCTGCGCATCTGTATCTTTTTCTACAGCTTGATTGATTGCATTTGCACTACCTGTAATTAGCATGCCAGCTAAAAACAGAATCAATATCATTGCCAAATTGTAACCAACTATTTTGGTTGCCAACAAATAACAAATCACACATGAAAACACAACTGTAAAACTCAATGTGAATTTTGTCAGTTCAAAATAATCTTTCACCTTACTAGCAAGTGAAAAAGATGTGTTTTGGGTGTCGGTTTGTTTTTCGTTCATTAGTTAATCATACCAAATAAAAATTAAGTATGGACTTGTTTTAATGTTGTGACTCTTCTTCGCCTACCGGAGTAGTTTGTGGTGTAAAATCTACCCCGTCTTTACCATAATCATAAGGCCAACGATACACTTCTGGAATTTCTCCAGCCCAATTACCATGACCTGGATTAATTGGTGTAGTCCACTCTAAAGTGTTAGACTCCCAAGGGTTTTGGGTTGTAACTTTTCTGCCCTTGAAAATTGAATAGAAGAAATTAATTAAGAATAATATTTGTACAGCAAATACAATGATAGATACTATACTAATAAACCTATTCAAATCTTGGAATTGCTTAAAGCTTTCCCAATTACTAAAATCATAATAACGACGAGGCATACCCGCTAAGCCTTCGTAGTGCATTGGCCAGAAAATCATGTAAGCACCTGCAATAGTTACCCAAAAATGGATATAGCCCATTGTATTGTTTAAATACTTACCATACATTTTAGGGAACCAATGATATACCCCTGCAAACATACCAAACATAGAAGCCACACCCATTACAATGTGAAAGTGGGCAATAACAAAATAGGAATCGTGTAAATGAATATCTAATGCAGAATTACCTAACCAAATACCGGTTAATCCGCCTGAAATAAATAAACTCACAAATCCAATGGCAAACATCATACCTGGTGTAAAACGAATATTTCCTCTCCAAAGTGTTGTAAGCCAGTTAAACACTTTAATAGCAGAAGGGACCGCAATTAATAAAGTCAGTAACACAAACACCGAGCCTAAGAAAGGATTTAATCCTGTTACGAACATATGGTGCGCCCAAACTAAGAATGCTAAGATGGCAATTGCAAATAAAGAGCCAACCATTGCCATGTATCCAAAAATTGGTTTGCGAGAGTTGACAGATAAAATCTCTGAAACCATACCCATGGCAGGTAACAAAATGATATACACCTCAGGATGACCTAAAAACCAAAATAAGTGTTGGAATAAAATAGCACTACCACCTTCGTTAGGTAAAGCACCAACGCCATTTACAAAAATATCAGACAGATAAAAACTTGTTCCAAAGTTTCTATCAAAAATTAATAAGATAAAACCCGACAATAATACTGGGAATGACAACACTCCTAATATTGCAGTAAAAAATAAAGCCCAAATGGTTAAAGGTAAGCGTGTCATGCTCATGCCTTTTGTACGCATATTTAAAATGGTAGCGATATAATTTAATCCACCTAATAAAGAGGATACAACAAACAATGCCATTGAAACAATCCACAAATCCATTCCGGTTTTAGAACCCGGCGAAGCATCACCCAAAGCACTTAGTGGTGGATATGCCGTCCAACCTCCGCTGAATGGACCAGTTTGTACAAACAAAGAAGAAAGCATTACCATACTAGCCGTAAAGAAGAACCAATAGCTGAGCATGTTTAAAAATGGCGATGCCATATCTCTAGCTCCAATTTGCAATGGAATTAAAAAGTTGGCAAACGTACCACTCAACCCTGCAGTCAATACAAAAAATACCAACACTGTTCCGTGAGTAGTAATCAAAGCATAATACGCTTCAGGTGTAATATGACCACCTTTGGCCCATTTTCCCAATAGGTCTTCCATCCAAGGGAAACTGGTATCTGGATAACCCAATTGCAAACGGAACAAAACGCTCATAAAACCACCTAATACGGCCCAAACCATACCAGTTATTAAAAACTGTTTAGCGATCATTTTGTGATCTTGACTAAACACGTATTTAGTGATAAAAGTATCATGGTGTGCGTGTTCGTGAGAATGATCTCCGTGTAGAACTGCTTCGTTACTCATACTCTGATTCTTATTAATTTCTTCTTATAATAATTAACTGCTTTTTTACAAGCGGCCGCTTTGATACTAATTTTTTGCCATTGTTTTAGTCACTAATTTAGTGCTATCACTAGGTTTTGCATTTGATGGATCTTTGTCTGGAAAAGCTCCAAGATAATAAGGCTTTTGCTTAGCCATCCAAAGGTCATATTCTTCTTGTGATACTACTTCTATAATTCCTTTCATTGAATAGTGTCCATTACCGCATATTTGATCGCAACTTATTTCGTAAGCAAAATTTGGATTGCCTGTAATTTCTTTCATTTCTTGTGTTGTATACTTTGGCGTAAACCATAGTGTTGTAGGAATACCAGGAACAGCATCCATTTTTAAACGGAACTGCGTTAAGCCTACATCATGAATTACATCTCTAGAACCTATCACTAATTGAACAGGTTTGCCTTTTACTAAATACATTGCTTGTTCAGTAACTACATCGTCGTGTGTTAATTCGTCTTCCCAAATTAAACCCAATGAATTTGAAGCAGCATCGATGTTTTTATAATATTTTTTGCCAAAAGCACCATCGTTACCTGGGTAGCGATAGATCCATCCAAATTGTTTGCCTGTGATTTCAACAACCATTGCATTTTTTGGAGGCTGCCCCGTAAACAAGAACCAGTTACGCAAACCAATTACCACTAACACCGTTAATACAATGGCAGGAATAATTGTCCAAACAATTTCTAGCGTATTGCTGTGTGAAAAGAAGTAAACTTTTCTTTGATCACTTTCTTGGTATTTAAAAGCAAACCAGAACAATACAATTTGAGTACCAATAAATACAATGCCCGTAACAGCTAGAGTTACCCATAACATTGAATCTACTCTAGCACCTTCTATACTTGCAGCATCGTGTACCAATAGCGTTCTGCCAAATAATTTTTCATTGCAAAACCAAACGCCAAACAAACCCAATACCAAAAATGCAAGCATTAAAAATCCGTTGATTTTGTTGTTTTGTTTGCGAGAGGTTTCCTCTCCTTTTAGTACAGATACATACTCACTTGCTTTCGCAATCTGAAAGATTACAATGAATATCAGTATGATTACTGCGATAGTTAAATACATGGTCATAATTCGATCAATATTTTCTGAGAGATACTATTAAAACAATTTGTTACTAGCAAGGTTGCAAGCAACCCTGTTAAATTTATACCTGGTGAATAATACTTTCTTTTAAAAACGGATGATACTTTGGAACCAATGGTTTGCTTGCCAGTGCCCTTCCTACAAAGAAAATCATCATACCAACAAACAAACTTAATATTCCAAAATCTAACCAACCTAATTCTACTTTTTCTTTTATTAAGCTGCCCATTATCATTTGATAAAAATCAATCCAGTGACCAAAGATGATTAACACGGCCATGAAAGCAACCAATGTGTAATTTCTTTTTGCTGAACGTTTCATTAAAATAATCAACGGACACAGGAAGTTTATAATCAGGTTTAAAAAGAATATTGGTTTGTATGCACCTTGAACCCTGTGTTTGAAATAAATGGTTTCTTCTGGAATATTTGCATACCATATAAGCATGTATTGAGAGAACCATAAATAGGTCCAGAAAATAGAAAATGCAAACATGAATTTACCCACATCGTGCAGATGCTCTTGTGAGGTTAATTCCATGTAGCCTTTGTTTTTCATGTAGATTAACCACAATGCAATTAAAGACATACCAGAAACAAATGTACTTGCAAAAGTATACCAGCTATACATAGTAGAATACCAATGAGCATCAATACTCATCATCCATAACCAAGGAATAGTAGAACCTACTGTTAATGCAAACCACACTGTAAATAATGCCGCGCGAACAGTATTTCTTAAAATGAATTTTGCACCAGTTTCATGATCCATTGGAGCTGCATCTGCTTCGTTACTTAATTGACGCATTCTCCATCCTAGAAAACTCCAAAAGCCAATGGCTAAGGTTGTCCAGATGATAAAGAATTTTGCATTTAAGAAACCAGCTTTGCCAGTTAATATAACATCTTTTGCTACCGCTTCTTTGTCTAACCAATGGTAAATATGGTGCTTATCGCTTACTACCACATAAATTAATACGGCAAAAGTGATAGAACCAAAAATTGGTACCATGGTAGAAATTGCTTCAGGAATTCTGCGGAAGGATTGTTGCCAGCCGCCCATAGCAAGGGTAGTGATACAAATAAAGAACATACTGGCATTACAAATCAACGTCCAGAAGATCGTGTTATACATTAAGGTTCCCCAAAAATGTACTTGCTCGTGTTCATCGCTGCTGAACCCTTTGGTTATTAAACCAAAGATTAAAGCAAACAACCCAACGCCAATCAAACCTAATGACCAGGTTTTCATTTTTCCGGGTATTTCAAATTGCAATCTGATAGATGCCATCTTTACTCTTTTATATCAGTTAGTACTTTACCCAATCAATAATTGACTGGATGTTTAATTTATTTCGTAGCAATTGCCATAGCAGCAGGGGCTGCAGTAGCTTTCGCTTTTAATTGATTCATTTTAATATACCTAATAACCATCCAACGTTGGTGCCTGTTTAACTGAGATGCATAAGAACCCATCAAATTTTTACCATAGGTTACGGAATAGAACATTTGACCTTCTGGCATTGCTTCGTATTTAGCATCTCCAACCAATGTGGCAGGTTTTGCAGCATAAGGACCAGCCCCATCTTTGTACAAAGGACCATTGCCATTTAATTTAGCACCATGGCAAATGCCACAATTAATTAAATACAAACGTTGTGTTTCGGTATACTCAGCAGCAGACAAAGAATCTATAGGACTTTTTACTTGCTTAGATGCTACATAATTAGTAGTATCGCCAGCTGCATCTTTGGTAAGATAAAAAGGCAATTCTTCGCCACGAGCCATTGTTCCAACAACCGGACGATTGTTGTAATTGATTCCTTTTTCGGCTAAATTACTATGGTCTGCATAAGTTTCATAAGCACGACTGTAAGCCATATCTGGCATATACACAGACCCTGGTTTACGTTTTACATCGCTACAGCTTATGATTACTGCGGCGGCAGACAAAATAGCTATGATTGATAATTTATTCATCATGATACAGTTCTAATATTAAGCAGCAACAATTTCTTTGGTTTCAAATGGCATTTCGTCTTGGTCATATCGTCCTAACCACCAGCCTTCTTCGGCAACTTGCACATTGGTTTCAAGTGCACCGCCAGCAGTTAAAAATGCTTGCAAATCATCTGTATTGGTTTTATCAGTACACTCAATAACCATTACAAAAAGATCATCAGTAGAACGTGCATGGAAATGATGCTTTTTTACAAACGGAGCCAATTGGCAGAGGTAGCAAAAAGTTAAAACCATTCCAACAGCTGCAAACAATACTGTTAACTCAAAAGTGATTGGAATCCAAGCTGGTAAAGCAAAATGGGGTTTACCACCAATATTTAAAGGCCAGTCTTTTGTAAAGATCCAGCTAATGCAACTCAATGCAGTAGTGGTTCCAGTAATACCATAAATGAAACCAGCAGTGTGTAAACTTGTTTCACGTAATCCCATTGCATGATCTAAACCATGCACGGCAAACGGTGTGTACACATCATGAATTTTATAACCTGCGGTACGAACTTTTTTTACTGCAGGAAACAAAACGGCTTCATCATCAAAACAGCCTATTACGAATTTCTTTTTTGCCATAATTATTGTATTAATGTGCGTGATCGTGAACAAAAGTTTCTAGTGATTCGGCTTCAATTTTGTCCATTCTTCCTTTATAACCTTCTCCGGTAGTTTTCAGTACATACTTAATTTCTGCAATGGCAATTACTGGGAAGTATTTAGCAAATAAGAAGAAACAAGTAAAGAACAAACCAAATGTTCCAGCGTAGAAACCAATTTCCCAAATAGTAGGGCTATAATAAACAGACCAACTTGATGGAAGATAATCGCGATACAATGAAGTAACGATAATTACAAAACGCTCAAACCACATACCAATGTTTACGATTATACTCATAAAGAAGGTAACAAAAATATTTCTGCGCATTTTGCGGAACCAGAAAATTTGAGGGCTTAAAACGTTACAAGCCATCATACCCCAATAGCTCCAGCCATAAGGACTAAACAAATAAGCACGGCTATACCAGAAAGTATATCCTTCATATTTATTTTGACTATACCAACCCATGAACAATTCGGTTAAATAGGCAACCCCTACAATGGATCCTGTTAAAACAATTACTTTATTCATTGCTACAATGTGCCCCATGGTAATATAATCTTCCATTGCAAATACCTTACGAATGATAACCATCAAAGATTGCACCATGGCAAATCCAGAGAAAATGGCACCAGCTACAAAGTATGGAGGGAAGATGGTTGTATGCCATCCAGGAATTACTGAAGTAGCGAAGTCGAAAGATACAATTGTGTGAACCGATAATACCAATGGAGTGCTCAAACCAGCTAATACCAATGATAAAGATTCGTGACGTTGCCAGTGTTTGGTAGAACCCGTCCAACCAAATGCTGCTACACCATACAAACGCTTGCGCAATTTGGTAAATGCACGATCACGTACGGTTGCAAAATCGGGTAATAAACCACTATACCAGAATAATAAGGATACAGTGAAATAAGTAGAGATCGCAAACACATCCCATAACAATGGTGAGTTAAAGTTCACCCATAATGGTCCGCGTGAGTTAGGGTAAGGCAATACAAAGAATGCCATCCATACACGACCCATGTGCCAGATAGGAAACTGTCCAGCGCACATTACCGCAAAAATGGTCATGGCTTCTGCAGCACGGTTTACACCGGTTCTCCATCCTTGGCGGAATAATAATAAGATAGCAGAGATCAGCGTACCCGCGTGACCAATACCTACCCACCAAACGAAGTTGGTAATATCCCATCCCCAACCTACTGTTTTATTCAGGTTCCACTGTCCAATACCGTAAGTAACGTCGCGGTAAATGGCGTAAACTCCAAAAAGTAATAAGCACACCGCAATGTAAAAACCAATATACCATAAACGGGTAGGTTTGGCTTCAATTGGGCGAACGATATCTTCTGTTACCTGGTGATAGTTCTTATCGCCATACACCAATGGTTCCCTAAGCTGTGATTCGTACTTTAAATGCATCTGGTCTTTGTATTTATTCGGTTAACCTGAGTTAACCAAGTTTTTTATTGTATCAGCTTTTCAAAACGTTTTAAACTATGCGTGTGCGGCTTCTTTTTTCTCTTCGTCTTGGTTACGCACTTTAGCCAAATAAGTAACATTTGGTAAAACGTGTAATTGCTCTAACACATAGAACTGGCGATTTGGATTGTCAACGCGTACTTTAGAAACCGCACTGTTTTTGTCGTTTGCATTACCAAAATTAATGGCATTGGTAGGACAAGATTGTTGACAAGCAACTTTTAAATCGCTATCAACCATTGGGCGGCTTTCTTTTTTAGCATTCAATTTACTTTCTTGTAAACGTTGCACACAGAAAGAACATTTTTCAATCACACCACGAGAACGAACAGTAACGTCTGGATTTAACACCATACGTGTAAGATCGTCGTTCATATTTAATACCACATCGTTTACAATTCCTTCTTGGTTGTCTGGGAAGCTATCTGCACCTGTGTAATCGGCCCAGTTAAAGCGACGTACTTTATAAGGACAGTTATTAGCGCAATATCTTGTACCAATACAACGGTTATAGGTCATTTGGTTTAATCCTTCACTGCTGTGGTTAGTAGCGGCAACTGGACAAACGTTTTCGCAAGGTGCGTTATCGCAGTGTTGACACATTAAAGGTTGGAAAACTACATTTGGATTTTCCATATCGCCGCTATAGTAACGGTCAATACGTAACCAATGCATTTCGTGTCCGCGTAAAACTTCTGGTTTACCTACTACTGAAACGTTATTTTCTGCATTACATGCTACAACACAAGCACCGCAACCATTACAGCTGTTTAAGTCAACACTCATTCCCCATTTAATTCCTGGACGGTCGTAAACTGGATAGATGGTTCCTTGACCTTCAAACTTTTCAAGTCCACCGTAAGGCTTTAATTCTGCTTCGCGATCTTCTCTTATTTCTGTAGGATTCGCTTTGTATTCGGCAAGTGAAATTTCTTTCATCACTTCGGTACGGTTACCTTGAGCGGTATCGTATCGACTATGTGTTTGTGTAAGTGCTACAGGATATTTAGCATCTGTTGCAACAATTGTTATATCGGTATTACTAAAGTTTACACTTGCACCAGATAGGCTTGCTAAAGGGAAGGCATTTTTACCAACACCCGCAGCTGCTTTACCAATATTTTCTGAACGACCATATCCAACAGCAATACCAATCGTATCAACTTGTGTACCTGGAATAATTAAAGCTGGAAGTTCAATACTTTTTCCGTTTACAGTAACTTTTACTACTTTTTTAGGCGGATTTACTTCATAAGCATCTGCTTGTCCATTATCGTTCAAATCAATGTTCAATAATGTTTTAGCCATTGCTGGAGAAACAATCACGTAGTTGTCCCAAGTGGCACGAGTAACTGGATCTGGTAATTCTTGTAACCAAGGATTTGAAGCACCTTGACCAGCACCGATTCCTATTTTTTCGTATAATACTAATTCAATTTTTCCGCCTTTTTTAGCCGAAGAAACAGCGGCAACAGCGGCTGCAACGGCACTACTATTAAATGAAGCACCTGTTGGAGTTGCAATAGTAGTTGGATTGATAACACCAGCTTGTAAGGCTTTATCCCAACCAGTTTCGCCACCAACTTTTGCAGACCAATAATTTTTTACAACCGCTAAATAGTCTTTGGTATCTCCACTCCATTTTAACAAACTATCCTGCCACTGACGTGTTTTGAACAAAGGATAAATAGTTGGTTGAATTAAAGAGTAATAACCAGATTTAGCTTCTGCATCACCCCAGCTTTCTAAGAAATGGTGATCAGGTAAAACGAATTTACAAAGCATTGCAGTTTCATCAACTTTGGTATTGAAAGAAATGCTTGTAGTTACTTTTTTTAATCCTGCAACAAATTTATCTGCATCATACCAAGTATAAGCAGGGTTTGCTCCGTGGATTAATAAAGCACCAACTTTTCCAGCATTCATATCTTCTACTAGTTGTGCAAAATCTGCATCAACACCTTGACGATAATTTAAAGTGCTAGCCCAATTGATGGTTTTGCCACCTGCGCCAACAGCTTCGTTAATTGCATTTACAATTACTTGCACATGCACATCATTGCTACCACTTACTACAAGTGCTGCACCTTTGTTTTCAAGTAATTCTTTTGCTGCTTTTGCAATGCCTGCTTTTAATTTTTCGTTGCTAATACCAGTAATGGCAGCACCGTTCACCGCACTTAATAAAGCAGCTGCAATGGCACCTGTTTCTGAAGGACGGTGTAAATATTTTTCGTCTGCATTAGATCCTGTTAAGCTTGCTACACTTTCAAAATGAATGTGTTTGCTCATTGATGGATTCTTCTCGTTGATTTTTTTACCAGTTGCATATTGTTTTGCAAATTCAACTGGGCTTAACCAAGTACCTAAGAAATCTGCACCAATACTAACAATAGCTTTTGCGTTGTTAAAATGATAAGATGGAATGGCTTTTTTGCCATAGGTTAATTCGTTGGCCAATAACATACCGCTATAAGAAACTGCATCGTATGTTACGTGACGACCACCTGGATATTTTGCTAAAAATTGTGCAATAGCATCTTTGGTAGTTGGTGAAGTAATGGTGCTAGTTAAAACAACAACACCGCGATTGTCTTTTAATGCATCAGCAATAGATTTGTCGGCTGCATCGAAAGTAACTTCGCTACCATTAATAGTAGGGAAACGCAAACGAGAAGTATCATATAAATCTAAAACAGAAGCCTGAACACGGGCAGAAGTTCCACCACCTGTTACAGGACTCAAATCATTTCCTTCTAATTTAATAGGACGACCATCGCGCACTTTGGCTACCACACTTACCACATCTCCGTCTTGCACGTAGGTTGTAGCATAGTATTTAGATACGCCAGGTACAATTTCTTCTGGTCTGTTGGCAAAAGGAATAGACTTCTTAACCGGCATTTCGCAACTAGCTGCAGCAGCGGCCGCAGCAGTACTAAAACCGAGGTATTTTAAAAAGTCTCTGCGTGGCGCTGTGGCTTCTAAAAAGCTCTTGCCTTCTTCTGCAACAAACGGTAATTCTTCTTTGAATTCGTCTTTTACATCTTTGTTATAAGCTTCAGACTGATTCAGCTCACCAAAACTTTGCCAGATCTTTTTTTGCTCCATAATATATTTAGTTGATAGCGATAAGTTGTTGCGAGCAACCCTTGCCTCTTTATGTTTATGATCAACAACATGCAGCGATTAACTGCCTGTAATTATTTTTTGATTAATAGTGACATTTTTGACATTCTGTACCACCGATGCTTTCAACAGTAATACCCTTTGTGCTATCAATCTTTCCAGATTTTAAGTCTTGGTGGTATTTCTCGTAAATGCTATAGAAACCATTGTCTTTAAATTGTACTTTGGTTTCGCGGTGACAGTTAATACACCAACCCATACTAAGATCAGCAAACTGCTTCACTTCGTCCATTTTAGTGATGTCACCATGACAAGTTTGGCACTGAACCTTACCTGCTTTTACGTGCTGAGCGTGATTAAAGTAAACATGGTCTGGAAGGTTGTGGATACGCGTCCATTCAATAGGTTTTACTTGAGTAGCATCCCATAGTTTACCATATTCAAAACCGGCATATTTGTATAATTTTTGAATCTCTGCAGTTCCGTTTACTTCTATACCTTCTTCGTTGTAGATTTTTTCGCCTTTGTATTCATTAATAGCTAAGTGACAATTCATACAAACATTCACACTTGGAATATTTGAGTGTTTGCCTTCTTGTGCACCACCATGACAATACAAACAGTTAATCTGATTGATACCTGCGTGTACTTTGTGCGAATAATAAATTGGTTGAACGGGTTGATAATTTTTGCTACGACCCAATCCCATAGCACCTTTGGTAGTTAGGTAACCACCAACAATGAATAGTAATACTGTGCCTAAAGCAATATAAGATTTGTGCTTCCAAAAAGAAACAGGTGTTTCGTTATGTTCGCCAGCACGCTCGCTTGCTAATTTTTTAAGATTAGAATTAACCTGCATTAATATTAATGCAACTACTGCAAGAATTAATGATAATACACCAAACAATAAAGTATTATCGCCTTCTGCCGCAGGAGCACCTGCACCAGCCGCTGGTTTTTCTGAACCAGGAGCAGGAACTGTTTTAATGTAAGCCAATATAGCGTCAATATCCTTGTCTGCTAATCCTGGAAACTGTGTCATGGAGGTTTTGTTGTACTCCACATACAAGTTATTTGCGTAAGTATCGCCTGTTTTAAGGAATGCAGCGCTATTTTTTACCCAAGCATGCAATTTGGCTTTATCGGGCCAACGATCTTCTACCCCATTAAGGGCAGGTCCGGTTAATTTCTTGTGAACAGCATGACAGGAAGCACAATTGGTGCTAAACAAAGTCTTACCATCTTGCGCGGTAGCTGTCATTGCAAAACTTGCTCCTAAAAAAAGGAGACTGCTTAACAATACTGCCTTCGAAATACGTCTATATGAACTCATATTCACAAACGGTGGTTCTTAGTGTGGAAAAATATCCTTCAACGGCTGCAAAATTATGGCACTCAACTGACATAAACTAGACCTTTAAAAAAAATATTTTTTCCTTTATTTATAAGGGTTTCAGAGCTTTGTTTGAGATTAGCAGCATTCGTGTCATAGAATTGTAAACGAAATTGAATATCCGCCCTTATTTGTTGCATAAGCATAGAAAAGTGAATTTTTTGTCTCACTTTTGGTGCATGTTAAGAGGATTACAAAAAAAATGGGGGGTAAATAACCGTCAATTTTGGATTATTTTTTTGGCTTTTGCCTTAACTGGTACCACTACAGCAATGATTACTCGTTATGTAACAACATGGCTTGGAATGACTGCTGAAACCTATTGGGCTTGGAAGGTTTTATTAAGATTAGTTATGCTTTTGGTTGGATATCAAGGTATTTTATTGCTTTATGGTGCTTTATTGGGTCAATGGCCATTTTTTTGGAAATACGAAAAAAAGCTTTTAACCAAATTGAAGATTTTGTCTGCAAAGCCTTCTAAAATAACCCGTCTAGCCATTTTTGCGTCTGGAGCAGGTAGCAATGCCGCTAAAATTATTGCGCATTTTGAGCACCATCCTACTATAAAAATTGCTTTAATTGTTTGTAATAAACCGGGTGCAGGAGTTTTATCTATTGCCTCATCGAACCAAATTCCGGTTTTAATGATTGAAAAGGACAAATTTTTAAAGGGCGATGCTTATACAAGTGCGCTAACTGCAAACGCTATTGACTTTTTAGTACTAGCAGGGTTTCTATGGAAAATTCCAGCTGCATTAATTGAAGCCTATCCTAATAAAATTGTAAATATTCATCCAGCATTGTTACCTAAATATGGCGGAAAAGGTATGTATGGCGCCAAAGTACACGAAGCTGTGATTGCTGCGGGCGAAAAAGAGTCTGGTATTAGTATTCATTGGGTAAATGAACACTACGACGAAGGTGGTATTATTTTTCAAGCAGCTTGCAATATTGATCCATTGGATACTGCAGATAGTTTGGCCAATAAAATACATGCGCTTGAGCATTTGCATTTTCCTTTGCAATTAGAGCGATTGCTTACTGCACAATAGTTTCTACTTAACAATGCGCCGTCAAATTATAATTGGTTATTAATAAAATCTTGGTGAAATTACTTGCTCAAACGCTAGAACACCATGAATAAAATTGCTTGTTTTTTACTTGCAGCAATGCTTTGCTGTTTTGTTAGTGCCAATGCGCAATCCCTTAGTTTAAGTTATGCGAGTCCTGAAAAAGAAAATTTTTCGTCAGAACGATTGGCCCGAATAGATAAAATTGTTCAAAAATATATAGACAGTGGATGGATTAATGGAGGTATTGCCATCATTGCAAAAAATGGCCATATTGTTTACCACAAAGCCATTGGCTACGAAGATATCACTAGTAAAACTCCTTTAAAAAAAGACGCGATATTTAGAATTGCTTCTCAAACCAAAGCCATTACAAGCGTGGCTATTATGCAATTAGTAGAAGCTGGTGAGCTGTTATTAAACGACCCCATTTCAAAATATATTCCAGCATTTAAGAATCCAAGGGTTTTAGAAAAATTTAATAGAGCAGATTCCAGTTATACGAGCGTTCCTGCAAAAAAAGAAATCACTATCCGCGAATTATTAACCCATACTTCCGGAATTGGCTATGCGCAAATTGGTAACGATACTATGAATATGATTTATGCCAAAGCGGGAGTGGTTGGTGGAATCGGTTTAAAAGGCGGCTTATTGGCTACTAATATTTTAGCCCTAGCCAAGTTGCCATTACTACATCAGCCAAGCGAAAAATTTACTTACGGATTAAATACAGATGTACTAGGCTATTTGGTGGAAGTACTGAGTGGCATGAGTTTGAGCGATTATTTCAACAAGAATATTTTTGCGCCAATTGGTATGAAGGATACTTATTTCTATCTGCCTAAAGAAAAGCAAGGACGTTTAACCATGCTTTATACAGAAGATAGCACCAAGCATGCTAAAAAAATGCCTGAAATGATTCGATTGAATGGTAGTTTTTATAGGGATTACCCCAATTTGGCTGGCGGAAGTTTTTATTCTGGCGGAGGCGGACTCGTTTCTACTGCTTACGATTATGCGCAGTTTATGCAAATGCTACTCAATGGTGGAGATTATAACGGACACCATATTCTTAGCAAGGCAAGTATAAGAATATTGACCACTAATCAAATAGGCAACCTATTTAGTGGTAAAGGAATTAATAAGTTTGGATTAGGATTTGAAATAGTAACACCATCCAACTACGGACAGTCTTATTTTTCAATGGATAGTTTTAGTTGGGGAGGAATGTTTAGTTCTACTTATTGGATAGATCCTAAAGAAAAAATTGTTGGACAATTTGTATTACAAATGTATCCATCTAGCCACAGCGATATAAATGAGAAATTTAAAGTACAAGTTTACCAGGCCTTACAATAATTAATAAAAGTCAATGCCCATCAGTGTTTGAGGGGCATTGACTATATATACTATTCTTCTTTAGCACAAGTATTTATTCCAGCGATTGTATATAATGGGCATATTCTAAAAATAGAAGTGACTAAAAATATACCGCCAATAACTAATAATATGGCACCTATAATTCCAGTAAACGTTTCTAAATAATAGAGTATTATAATATCTACTGCAAAAAAAATGCGTAGAACTCTATCAATGGTTCCAATATTTTTTTTCATGATGCAATTGTTTTTGTTTTTTAAAATTAAACCGTTGCCAATATTAAAAGCAGTAATGGAATAATTCATTCAAACAATCAATCCATTGCTTCTTTCGCATTACAAATGAAGTGAACTTGGGTAGAATAATATATGATAATTGTCATACAAAAAATCCCGAACCAAATAGATTGGATCGGGATTAAAATATAGTTGTTTCGAACTCAGTTATCCTGGAACGCGAGAAATGTATTTTTCAATTTCTTTCACTTGATCGAGCACTTGTTTGGTGGTTGGTTTACAAGCTTTGGCTCTTCTAAAAAAATCTTTAGCCGCGCGGAACTCACGCTTGTTCATAAAAATTTGACACATACTTAAATAAGCCACCGCCTCACTTTCTTTGTCTGGAATACCAGCACGAATAGCGGCACGGATATAGGCTTCGCCTTGTTTAAGGTCGCCTTTTTGCATGCACATCATGCCTAATTGCAGTTTGTTTGCTCCTTCAGCCTCAGGCATTGCAGAGCCTAATGAAGAACTTTTTTTCAGGTGCTTTTCGGCAGTATCAAAGTCTTGTTGCATCATGGCAATATTGCCTTTGATGGTATAATAAGTAGAGCGAACAGGCTTATACAATAGGTTTGGAAACCAGATAGTTGCTAAAATGCGTTCTACTTCTTCAATATTTCCTGCTTCCATCGGCTCTTGAATTAAGCGCATAGGTCCTATAAAGAAATGGCTAGCAAATCCTATGAGGGCAATAAAATAAATAGGAAAAATTGGCCAAAAGCCAGTTCCTGTTACATTTAAAGTAACCCCAAGCACTACCGCCAAGATGCTTAACCAGAAACGGTATTTAATGATAATATTATAAAATCGCATAGTACTAATTGGTTGAGAGTCGGCAAAGATAATGGGAATTAGCGTTTTTTATGTGGCGCATCATTTATTTCTATCCAATAACCTTCTGGATCTTTTATCCATATTTGGTGAATGCCATCAATTCGGTTGGTTATGGCACCAATTGTACCCTTTACATCTTCGAAAGGTATTGAATTCGCTGTTAGGTGTTTGGTGAACGCTTCCATTGCCGGAACACTAAAGCACATATGGTTATTTTTGTAATATTCCTTGGTTTGAGGCGCGCCTTGAATAATATGCATTGCAATACCATCGCCAATGGTAAACCAAGCGTGTTTGCCATCGTGAAAAGGCTCTGCCAAACTATCTAATTGCATTATTTGGCTATAAAAATTTTGCTCTTTTTGCAGGTCTACCACAAAAAGGGCTAAATGGTCGATGGTAATTTGAGGCTTGGTGTTGGCTGTTTGCGCTTGTGTATTTGGGCTAACAATTAGTAGGCAACAAAAGCATGTAAATAAAATAAATGGACGCATAATTTCAATTGAGGGAATGAAAATACAAAATTAGCCTAGCATTAATTTAAAAAGACAAAGGCTATTATGTTTGAATCAGTTATTTTTGCCGCTCGATAAATTTAAAATTGTCGCGGTCCCGTAGTTCAATGGATAGAATAGGCGTTTCCTAAACTCTAGATCCAAGTTCGATTCTTGGCGGGACCACATTTAACTCAGAACCCTTGATTGTCAAGGGTTTTTTGTTTTGGGGAGGTGAGGTGATATTATTATGGATTGTTATTTGTGTAGCAGGGTGTGCAGCAGAATGGGGATTTCATTTAACCCTTGTCAGGAAAAACTCTGAATAATCGGGGCTGCCTATCAGTGGTTGTGCTAAAATTAAAGTGTCATTCTTTATTTTAACTACTTCGAAATGAGAGGTTGGTACAAGAGAGGCAGGGTTTACACTATATTCAAGAATATGATGCATATAATCTGCTGGATATGATTGATAAAACAGCCATGCATATTTTGTTTCAAACTCTAACACATTTTGAAAAGTGTAGGCTATCCCATTATTAGATTTGAATTCATAGAATTCGTTGAGGTTTTCTCTATCACTTTTACAACTCCCACAAATACCTCCATATTGATAATGGACTTTCCATTTACCCATAATATATGAATTAATAGTTGTTGTATCCTTATCAAACAAAGTGATATTTACTGATGAACTCTCTTTATTACATTTCGCATAACAAAATATTAGAAGCGTTAAACTCAATACGAATAATATTTCAATTTGCTTTTTCATTTTGATTGAATTGGATTATTTGAAACTAATCTTAAATCATAATATTAATTGTTTTTCAATGCTATATTATTTTTTACTCATTCTAAGATTAATATGTACAGATAAAGATAAAAAGGAACTAAATGTTTTTATCTCGGAATAAATGGCTGGTCTGTATAATAGCGTGGTACTAATAACTTTTGACGGACGATATTCCAAACCTCCTGTCAAACCAATAGTGGAATAAGTTTCATTTATGTCTTTTACATTATATAAGACCGTTGTGGATGAATAGTGATACTTAACAAAATTAACACCTCCAACGACTGCAAGATTTGAGTAGATTTTGTGGCTTATTAATGTTTCGAAAACTCCGACTGAAACTATTGTACCTCCCCCTTTATCACCAGGTGTAATAAGTCGTAGGAAAGGTAGTTCGTAATTAATTGAATATTTATTCTTTGAATTTGTGTTAGCACAGGTTAAACCAACTCCAATACCAAGAAAACCTAAGCTAGTTTGTTGGTTGCTTAGACTGTAATCAAAGTAAGAACCATAACTTATTAGTGGCAGAGAAATACTTAATCCTATTTGATGTTTTGTGGCCTGTCCATAATTTACACCAATTGCCAAGTAAAGAATAGAAATGATCAGAGTTAGTTTCTTCATATTGGACTTGTTAGTTATCTTAAAGACACCCTTTGTCTCAAAAGTGTTGCTCTAATTATATTAATAAAGTGGTTGGTTTTGTGAAACTATCATTTCAATTTGTGAAAGGGTTGAACTATCCAATCTCAAACCCATCCCCGAACCTTTCAATGGCGTGATCGGAATATTTGCTCGGCTAGGGCCATTAACTGATAATTCTTGTTAATACTTCAAATACTAAAAGAAGATTATCTTTGACGATATTACTGAAATGACAACGAAAGAAAACATATTAGCTATTTTAAGGGCGCATAAACCAGATTTTTCAAAATATGGGGTGTCAAATATTGGGCTTTTTGGTTCTTATTTGCGTAACGAACAATCCGCAAAAAGCGACATTGATTTACTTATAGACTTTGAACCTGAAAAAGAGAGCTTCGATAATTACATGGCTGTTTATGATATGTTCGAAAGTCTTTTTAAGAATGAAAAAATTGAAATCGTAACTAAAAACGGTTTGAGCAAATACATTGGTCCTAAAATCTTAAAAGATGTCATGTATGTCTAAAGAACCAATTGAGTTTTTAAAACATATTGCTGACGAATGTACCTATCTACTTTCTGTAAATAAAGACTTATCAAAAGATGACTTTTTAGATGATGAGACTTTAAAACGGGCTGTTGTTAGGAGCCTAGAAATTATAGGCGAAGCAACGAAAAAAATACCTGCTGACTTTAAAGTTAAGTGGAGTTCTATTCAATGGAAAAATATGGCGGGCATGAGAGATCGTCTTATTCACGACTATATTGGTGTAAACTATTCAATTGTTTGGGATGTGTTTACTAATAAAATTCCTGATCTCAATGATCAAATCCAGGACGTATTAAATAAAGAATCTTTCTTATGAACTACCGAGAAATCTACGGTAGTTAGTTTTTTATACCCGAATTCCCATCTTCATAATTTAGAGTTTAGAAATACAATAAAGTTATCTTAATAGTAGAATTATATGTGCAGCAGCCTGTGCAGCAACACAGCATTCTGCTACACACTTACCTACATATATTTTGAATTAACTGATTGATTATCAATATTAATTAATGTATTCAAAAGAATAGGCGTTTCCTAAACTCTAGATCCAAGTTCGATTCTTGGCGGGACCACGTTAAACTCAGAACCCTTGATTGTCAAGGGTTTTTTGTTTTTAAGGGAGTAGGTGATATTATTTTAGATTGTTATTTGTGTAGCGGGGTGTGCAGCAGAATGGGTGTTTATGTGATATAGCTTATTTTTAATTATGGAAAGAAGTTTAGGTCAGATTTCAATATTGGTAAAAGATTATGATGAGGCTTTGAGTTTTTACATTTCTATTTTAGGGTTTGAGTTAGTAGAAGACACTCCGCTTAATTCTGAAAAAAGGTGGGTTGTAATCAAACCAAGAAATACAAATGGTCAAGGATGTAATCTGCTTTTAGCAAAGGCATCAAATGCTCATCAAGAATATTTTATTGGAAATCAAAGTGGAGGACGTGTTTTTTTATTTCTTTATACTGACGATTTAAATAGAGACTATGAGTTACTTGTGAAAAATGCTGTTGAAATAGTGAGAGCGCCAAAAGAAGAGAAGTACGGCAAGGTTCTCGTTTTTAGTGACCTTTATGGTAACCTTTGGGATTTAATTGAACAGGTAAAATGAGTTTTATACCGCATACCTATCTCCAAAAATTTCAATGGCATTATCGGAATACTTAATTGGGAACTACGATAATAAAACCTCCGCAGGAATATTCAGCTCTTGATGAAAGAGTTTTGCTAATTCAAGTGTGAGCGGTTTCTTTTTATTCAATAATGCAGATACATATCCTTTACTTCCAAACTTACCAACTAGGTCTTTATTCTTTAGTCCTATCTCATCCATTCTAACACGAATTGCATCAATAGGGTCTGGCATTGGAATTGGATATTTTGCATCTTCATATTGTTTGATCAATAAAAGAGCAACCTCTACTTTGTTTCCATCTGGGGTATTGGGTTTTACTTTCTTATCAAACATGTGATCAACCCAATCCAAATAGGCGTCATATTGTTTTTTTGTTTTGATCAATTTGAGTTCCATAATTATTTCTTTTTGTACTGAATGGTTTCTACATTAATCTTATCATATTCAGCATGTGTACCAAACCACTTTAATTGTATCGATTTAAATTCAAAAACGATTCTTACCACAAGCCTGAACTTATTACCCTTGATATTAAATACCACACGATCATCACCAACAAGACTTGCATTTGGATAACCCAATTTAAGCTCATTGAAATTCTTATAATTAGTTAAAACCAATTCATGATACCACTCAAAAAGAGCCGTTGCTGCAACTGGATATTTCTTACAGTATTCCAAAAGCGTTCTTCTTGTGATGATATTAAACACAAAACAAATATACTAATTGTTTTCTATTAGTAAACTTTATGTAAAAAGATTTTAATTTGATTATTTCACAAAATCTGTAGATCAGGGTTTGCTGCAGAATAGGTAATTTTAAAAAAAATCTCTCTCAATTATCTATTGTAATGTAGCTACAATGTAATAACTTTGTTTTATGCGTTTAAAAGTAATAGATATTGGTAACAGCAAGGGCATCCGTTTTCCTCAGGCATTAATTCAGCAATACAATCTTGTAACTGAAATTAATGTGGAATTAAAGAAGGATGGTATAATGATTACACCAACACAAAAACCTCGTACTGGATGGGAAGAACAGTTCAAACAAGCATCAAGTAAAATTTCATCCGAAGAAAAAAGTTGGATGGATACTAGTAATAATTTTGATGAGGAGGAATGGACATGGAAGTAAAACGGACAGAAATTTGGTTAGTTGAGCTTAATCCTACTGTTGGCAGTGAGGTAAAAAAAACTCGCCCATGCATGATTGTATCTCCCGATGAAGCAAACAAATACCTCAATACAGTTACCATTGTACCATTAACATCCTCATTAAAACCTTACCCTTCAAGAGTTAATTGTTCATTTGATGGTAAGAAAGGTCAAGTGGCTGTTGACCAAGTTAGAGCCGTGGATAAATTAAGATTGAAAAAGAAATTGAGTATGTTAGATAAACGAACCGTTGAGGAGGTCTTTCAAGTATTACAGGATTACTTTTCGTTTAATAAAATTTCAAACCCATCCCCAATCCTTTCAATGGCGTGATTGGAATACTTTCTCGGAAATACAACAAAAAAACTTCGCAGCTATATTCAATTCCTGATGAAAGAGTTTTGCTAATTAAAGTGTGAGTGGTTTTTTGTTATGATTAAATTAATGCTTTGTAAAAACCATGCAGTGCTGCCATGGAAGATTACTTATGTTTTTATCAAATGCAAAACCTGCTGCTTTAAATTCTTTAATGGCCTGCGCTTCACTCATTTTATGAATGGTTTTAATTGGTACAGTTGGATCTTCGGACCTAAATTCTACAAGCACTAATTTGCCGCCAGGTTTTAATGCAGCTAACATCGATACCGTCATTTCATAAGGATAAGAAAATTCGTGGTATACGTCTACTAACAACATCATGTCAATGCTGTTGTCTGGTAAAGACACATTTTGTTCTGTACTCAATATAGGGACTATATGAGACAATTTTTCCTGCTTGATTCTTTCATTTAAGTAAGCAATCATTTCTGGCTCAACGTCAACTGCAAAAACCTTTCCACTTCCCACCATTTTTGAAAGTAATGCACTTTGGTAGCCGCTACCCGCTCCAATATCAGCGATAACCATTCCTGGTTTTACCGCTAAATTTTTTAATAATAGAGATGTATTTTCTTCCATTTCTCTTTCTTTCCTTTCAAGCCAATCTATTCCGTAATGACTCATTACTTGTGCAATTTGTCTGCCCATGTACCACTTATTAATACCGTTTGGATCCCCAGTCTTTATTTTATAACGATCTTGGCCCAATGAAAATAGGGAGAGCGATAGAAAAGCAAAAAGCAGTATACAGTGTTTTAATGTATGCATAGATAGATTTAAAAGTCAATCATGTAACCAACTATGAAAATAAATAGAATTCCATTTGCAAATATGTTCGAAAGATATTTGAGAGCTAATTATAAATATTGAATAGCTCTTCAAAACATTACAATTTTTTAGCATTAAAATCAACCACCAATCAAAAAAATCAACCAGTCACTAAAAAATAAATGGCAACTATTTTTTCTGCAATTCCTTCTGTAACAATTTCATTTTCTCTGCAAAGCGTTTGCCCAATAATTCTGCCGATGGCGAATCGAAATGAGTAATATCGGGGTTGGGCACCAATCCTTCGGATGATGCAAGGCTGGTATAAGCCACTTGATCGGGTAAACTTTCAAGCTCAATATTAATGAGGTTATTGGCTTCTTTAAAACTTCCTAGCTTACCTGCTACAAATGGCGATTTTGGATCGTTAACCAATACACGCAATTTTTCTATTAAAGTTTTAAGTTTAGAAATATACGATGGTGCAAGTAAAGGGTTGCTATCAGTCTCTCCTTGGTGCCAGATGATTCCTTTAACAGTTCCTGTTTTCATGGCTTCAGTAATTCTAATAACCATATCATCGTAGGGATGTGTTTTGGTAGCAGAGTCGTAAGCCCCTTCTTTCCATTTATCAATACCTGTACCGCCAACTGCACATGGTACAAGACCAATAATATGCTTTTTGGAAACCTTTGCCATTGCTATTCCAAATGACAAGCCTGGCCCTACACCTACTACTTTTGGTTTATCAAAATGCAATGGATGTTTGGCTGTTACCCATTGGTTTTGCTGATTAAACATTAATACGCGCGGGTCTTGTTCGTTTGCATATTGTTCTGTTATTACACCACGTCCTGCCATATTAGACTGGCCAACTAATAAATAAATATCAATTGGCGCTTCTTTGGATGTTTGTGAAAATCCAATACTTGTGTTAGCCGTTAACATCATAAAGAATACTATGCTTTTAATAATTTTATTCATTTTAAAATTCATTACTGTCTGTTTTAATATTTGAATATAGCACCATTTACTCTTTGAATTAGTATCATTGCGAGTTTGTAACAAATTTATTCTCTTCTATCCTTCCTGATTTTTGCAAACTGTTTTTTTGTTGCCAATGTTTTCCTCTTACATTATCTGTATATCGAACAATTGTATTATTAGGATTTACATTAATAAATTGATTGCCCTGTAGTAATGATTCTTGTACCCCAAAAAGATCAATCATAGCATCTTTATTGCTACTATTTAAAATTCGATTATTGGTAAAGAATAGTTTTGGACCCATCGTACTTTCATCAACACCAGTACGATATAAACCAAGTATCATTCCTTCTTGGTTTTCAATTACACAATCATTAATAATTAATTTCTCTACATTATAATAGCCTTTTTTTTCAGGCTCTTCATTCATACGAAACAATGTGGTTGTATTAGTACTAAAAGTAGTTTGATGAATAGTAATTGAATCGGCATAAGCAGATCTGCCTGTTTTAAGAAAACTATTATTTGTTAAGTTAGTTATTGTACAATTTTTTATTACGATTGCAAAGTGGATACATTCACCTGTACTATCTGCCATTATAAATTCATTCGCTTGTAAAGCCTTTGCGTCAATCATACAATTCAACAACTCAAATTTTTTGTTTGCAGCAACTTTAAATAGGTATGGCAAAGTACTATTTGTTTGAAAGTGTATGTTTTGTTTTTGACTACTGATTAATGTTTGATTGATAAGATTAATCGGATGGTCAAAAACATAATTTGTACCCGTTAACACAATTTGCAAATTTGATGCTTTGGAATTTATTGCCTGATAAACAGCCGCTGCATCTTTGCAATTCACAACTACTGGCGTGTTGTTTTGGACCTTTGTAATAGCTTCATTCCAATGCATCCCTAATTGATGAGATTGCTTTTCTAATGCTTCAATAAATGATGCGCCTGCACAACCAATGGTATTTTTAAACCCGCTCTGTAATCTTTGTGCTACTTGCTTTTTAATTGAATCGGGCAAATCTATAGTTGCTTTGCTTGCTGTATATGATGGAAAATCATTTCCTAGTAATTTTGTAAGAACAAAAGTTTTTTGATCAAATCCATTATCGATGGTTTTTTTTATTTTTTCATTAACCATATTGTTTTTGAAATAAATACCATCTAACTTATCAAAATACTGGAAGGTTACAGCTGGTTTATCTGAATAAAAAAGATTATTTAATATATACACATTTTGTGGCGATACAGTTCTTTCAGAATCACTTCCTTCACAAACACTAAATGGCGTACAATTAACAAATGTATTGTTGGCAATCACTGCATCTCTCACTGGTAAGTATCTTTTGGGTGGAGAATTAAATACCCCATTCATTAGTGCAAGCGGAGACCTAAAACCTTCTCCTTTACAATTAGAGAAGAAATTATTTACAATCCAATTACCTTCATTAATTACTCGAACACCACCCGAACCTTCTTTACCATTACCAAGAAACAAATTCGATTCAATTGTATTGTTATTGCCATGTCTTAAAACAACAGCACCTTGGCACTCTTTAAAAACATTATTTCTTACAAGGTTTCCGCAAGATTTAATAGAAATCACTTCTGTTTCTCCATCGCAATGTTCAAACAAATTATTTACCACTTGTGTGTTTGAATAATAGGTACAATGCTCTGCAACACCTATTCGAATAATTTCGCCAGCATTACTACCCAATGGTTTTCTGAATCCAAAATAATTACTATCAATTTTATGGCTATTCAAACGACTTCTATCATCGTCTAACATAACAGCCACTAGTACGCCAAGATTTGTTTTATCAATAAAATTATTATGATCAATTCTATTGTTCTTACCATAAAAAGCCACCCAATGATTCTCTACCATTCTGTTTGGATCATTGAATGAGCGTATCAAACAATTTGTAATACGGCAATTATTGGCTACTTGATTTCCTACACGAAAATCCCAAACATTTCCATTTAATGAATAGCCTTCTCTAAAATTTAATCCATCGACCACAATCCAATTTCCACCAATTTGTAAATTGCTTTTTCCTTTAATAATAACACCTCCTGCTGTTTCGGCTTTTACATAAATCGGATTATCTATCGACCCATTACAAGTAAGTTTAATTGAAATGTTTTCCCAAATACCATTTTTTAAAATAATGAAATCGCCAGGCGCTGCATTGGCGTTGGCTGCAATGAGTTCCGTTTCATTCTTAACCATTACGGTTTTTGCAAACAGGGTGCCATTCCATAAAATAAATGACATTAATAGCAGTAAAAAAAATTTCATACTTATTTTATTTTTGATTCAATTTTTCTATTTCAATACAAACCTAAATATAAGACCTAAACGCTTTCATTAATTTATGGTCTATATTGATGCCATATTATAACTGACAATTAGCGCAACTGAATAGAACAATATGTGTTTTTTTCATTGGGAAATGATTAAGTAAAAACAATAATGATTTACACATTCAATAATATATCCAATAAAAATACTCATAAAATTTTTCTACTTGGATAATCAAATACTTACTTATAATTTTGGTACAAGACTCTAAATTTGGTGTTTAGTTAGATTCAGAAGTGTTTCTAGACAAAATCATGTATTTTATTTTATTATTAATAATTTGTATATTCGGTATCATGACTTATCAGATTGAAATATTAGACCCAAAAGCCAGCAAACTATTAAAAGATCTTGCCGACAAACAATTAATTGCTATCACTGAAATGTCTGCTACTGACCCATTTTTAACTGTTGTTAATAGACTTAGAAAAAAAGCTTCCTTAAAGCCTCCAACATTAGAAGAAATCACAAAAGAAGTAGAATCTGTTAGGTCAAAGCGCTATGCAAAAAGTTAAGCAGAGAATTATAATAGATACAAATCTTTGGATAAGTTTTTTATTAACAAAAGACTTGTCTAAAATTGACAGTTTACTTAAAGGGAATCATGCTAAACTGTTATTCTGCGATGAATTATTAGAAGAGTTTATTGAAGTTGCTAACAGACCTAAATTTAAAAAATACTTCTCACAAAGTGATATTAAAAGTTTGCTTGGAAAAATTCATACAAAAGCAGCGTTTATTACTATAAAATCAGCAATCAGTTTATGCCGTGATCCAAAAGATAATTTTCTCCTAGCTTTAGCAATTGACGGAAATGCTTCACACCTTGTAACTGGTGATATTGATTTACTTGTGTTAAATAAAATTGAATCGACAGAAATAGTGTCTATTACAAATTACCTAAGTTTATTATAAGAATCTCATACAAATAGCCAATACGCATTAGAAACTTGCATTACCTACTATTTTAGTAGACTTATTATTCCTATATTGCATACTTAAATCATTACCATGCTTAAAAAAATCAGCTTTCTTGCTTTATTATTTGTAGGCTTTTATCAGTCAAAAGCTCAAACAGCTAGTACGCCTGTTGCCAAGCCTAACTTAACCATTAAGGCCGACTTAACCAGTAATTTAGAGCCTGTAGAGAAGATTTTTCTATCGTACTACAATGCCACTACCAAACTAAGGTTCAACGATAGTGTTGATGTTCGTAACACTAAAAATGCTGTTTTTAATATAGCTATTGAAGAGCCATTAATGGCACAATTAAGAGTATCTCTTGTAAAATCAACCGATACCACCAAAAAAGCCAAACCAAATTCTGCTAGAAACTACTTAACCGTTTATCTAGAGCCAGGCACTATTAACATTGTTGCAAAAGACAGTTTGAGCAACAGCACCATTACTGGTTCAAAATCGCACGATATTTATACAGTACTTAAAAATAAAGTAGCTGCTTATGATCCTGCAAAAAAAGACTTATTTGCAAAATATGCTGCTGCTAAAAAAATTAAGGATGAAGTTGCCGCAGATAAAATAGACAAAGCAATTGATTCTCTAGACGAAGTAATTAAAGTAGCAGTATACTTACCATTTTTAAAAGCACCTGCAACCAAAAATTCTGCCATAGCTATTTATGCTTTAAACCAATATGCGGGATATGCTATTAATCCTAGCACTGTAGAACCAATATTCAAACAACTAGGTGCTATTCCTAAAAATTTACCTGGTGGAAAAGTATTTGCAGAAAAACTTGAGTTGGCTAAAAAATTAGAAGTAGGACAGTTTGCAATTCCTTTTACACAAAAAGATACTGCAGGCATTCCTGTTAGCTTGGCTTCTTTAAAAGGCAAATATGTATTGATTGATTTCTGGGCTAGCTGGTGTGGACCATGTAGGGCAGAGAATCCAAATGTGGTAATTGCATTTAATACCTATAAAAGCAAAGGCTTCACTGTATTAGGCGTTTCATTAGACCAACCTGGTGCAAAAGACAGATGGATGAAAGCCATTCACGACGATAACCTAACTTGGAACCATGTTTCTGATTTAAAATATTGGGATAATGAAGTGTCTAAAGCTTATGGCATTCAAGCCATTCCTCAAAACTATTTATTAGATAGAGAAGGAAAAATAATTGGCAAAAATCTTCGTGGTGATGACCTTAAAAATTTCTTGAAAAAATTATTCGAACCTGCTAGCGGAACGAATTAAATCAAATTGACTATACTTACTAAAAAGAGGCTGTCTCAATAGAATGAGTCAGCCTCTTTTTATTCGGATACCTGATGGATAAATATATTCTTTTACTCAATTCTCAGCGTACCTTTTTAGTTTTGATAAATCCTGTTTTTAGTTTTAAATATTAGTTTAATGGCAGTTTACTTTTTAAAAAGTAGTTTATAATCCTTGTCATTCATATATTCTAAAATATCACCAGGTTGACAAACTAATATTTTACAAATTTCTTCTAGTGTTGAAAAACGAATGGCTTTAGCTTTACCACTTTTAAGAATGCTCATATTAGCAATGGTAATACCTACTTTTTCACTGAGTTCTGTTAAACTCATTTTTCTTCGAGCTAACATGATATCTAAATTAACAACTATTGGCATGGTTAAAATATGAATGATGAAATTAAACGGTTAAATCCAATTCTTCTTGTATTTGTAAGCCTCTTTTAAACATATAAGAGATGGCAATCACTAGCAAACCCATGTATGCTTCGGCGAACACAAAAATTGGAAATTTATTTTGTGTTACATATTCATGATTAGTGAGTATGGCTATTTCATTGGGTATGTAAGCCACCATTCTATAAATACTAAATACACTATGGAATATTATTAAGTATCCTAAGATTCTTATTATTATTGAAATATCGTTGCGAAATAAATTGTTTTCATTCAGTTTAGGAATGATTAAAACGATTAAAATACAACCAAGGCATATACACAAAAGTGTAATTAAATCAATACCCAACACTGTATCGGGAAATAATGCTTGTTGTAAAATGGTTGGATGGCTAATATGCAAGACCCCAATTTGTTTTAAAGTGCAAGCCGGATATACTGTAACATCTTTTTGAGCAACCATCATTTGACTATTGGGTTGTACCAACACTTCAATTCCATCTGGCTTGAACCTTCCAAATAATCCTAGAATAATATAAAGCACCATTAAACCAAAGAAGTATCTTTTAATTTTTCTGTTTAGGGCGTCTTTTTTAATAATATTATTTGTTATGGAACGAAAAAGGTTTGGTTTCATATAGTTGATTTATATGGCAATAATACAATACTTATTTATTGATAAACAATAAATAAGTATTGTATTACATTTTTGGAGAGTGGTATAAAATAGATGACTTATAAAAAAGGTTTACTTATTTTTAAGTGCCCTTCAACAGATTTACAATTGCAAAAACTTAGCACCAGCCACCATGAAAAAGAAAAATATCGTTCAAGCATCCTTTGTTTTTATTGGCTTAGTGCTACTTGTTTCATTTATTAGCAATGACGAAACAGGTGTTACAATAGTTAACAAGCCCAACAATCAACTACAAAACAGTTTTTATTTAAACAATGCTGCGCCGCTAATTCAGAATAGTTTTATAAAATTACCTGTAACGGCTATTCAACCAAAAGGCTGGTTAAAAGAAATGTTGGTGCGTCAAAAAGATGGGCTCACTGGGCATTTGGGCGAAATCAGTGCTTGGTTACAAAAAGACAATAACGCTTGGTTAAGCAAAGATGGTACTGGTGGATTTGGTTGGGAAGAGTTACCCTATTGGTTAAAAGGATATGGCAACCTTGCTTATATTCTAAAAGACCCTGCAATGATTGCAGAAACAAAGGTTTGGTTAGAAGGTGTTTTTAGTAGTCAAAACCCAGACGGAAATTTTGGACCGATAAATATTAAAAAAAACGTTGAAGATTTTTGGCCCAAGATGATTATGCTTTATTGCTTACAATCGTATTATGAATATGCTTGCGACAAAAGAGTCATTAGCCTCATGCAGAACTTCTTTCGTTATCAACTAAATTACCCGGAAGATACATTCTTGCAAATGTATTGGCAGGGCCTACGTGCAGGCGATAATTTATACAGTGTTTTATGGTTATACAATCATACACATGAAGCCTGGCTATTAGATTTGGCTAACAAAATTCATAACAAAGGAACAAGTTGGACTAGTCGAGACAGCCCCGCAAAATCTAAAAATCATAGTAGGTCATTAAAAAAAGAATGGCCAAAATGGTATAATGAATTACCCGACTGGCATAATGTAAATGTGTCTCAAGGCTTTCGTGAGCCTGCAACGTTTTATCAATTATCACATAACGAAAAAGACCTGAAAGCGAGTTATGAAGTTTTTGATATAGTACGCAAATATTTTGGGCAAGTGCCTGGTGGTTTATTTGGAAGTGATGAGGTTGCAAGGCCTGGTTACGATGATCCTCGTCAAGGAATGGAAACCTGTGGGATGGTAGAAGAAATGAACTCCGATGAACACATGATGCGCATGACGGGAGATATTGCTTGGGCAGATCAAGCAGAAAATGTTGCATTCAATTCTTATCCTGCTGCAGTGATGGCAGACTTTAAATCATTAAGATATATTACTAGCCCTAATATGGTATTGAATGATGCAGAAAATCATTCGCCGGGTATTGATAACGCTGGTCCTTTTTTAATGATGAATCCTTTCAGCTCTAGATGTTGTCAGCACAACCATGCACAAGGATGGCCTTATTTTTCTGAAAACTTATTTATGGCAACTCCAGATAATGGCGCAGCTGCTGTTATTTATTCGGCTAGTGAAGTATCTATGAAAGTTGGTAATGGAACAAATATTAGTATTGATGAAAAAACCAATTATCCTTTTGAAGATAAAATTAGTTTTGTTTTTCACACAAAAACTGCAGTAGAATTTCCATTCTATTTGCGCATTCCGCAGTGGTGTAATAATGCCTCTATTAGTATTGACCAACATAAAGTTGCAGTGCAACCATTGGCGTCTAAATATGTTAGAATTAATAGAACTTGGAAAGAAGGCGATGTAATTACGTTACAACTTCCTATGCAGGTGCAACTTAAAGAATGGAAAGAAAATAAAAACAGCGTGAGTGTTAATTACGGGCCATTAACTTTTTCATTAAAAATTGGGGAAGAATATATTCAAGCAAAAAGCGATGCAACTGCTATACGCGATTCTAAATGGCAGAAAGGCGCTGATATTAATGCATGGCCTTCTTATGAAATTCATCCTACAAGTGCATGGAATTATGGATTAGTATTTGATCAAAAGAATATTAGCAACTCTTTTTCCATTGAAAAAAAGCCATGGCCAAAAGATAATTTCCCTTTTACACAAAGCGCATGTCCAATTATCATTAAAACAAAAGCACAACAAATTCCCAACTGGAAAATTGACCAATACGGACTTTGTGGCGTATTATCTATGAGCCCTATAAAAAGCACATCATCGATTGAAACTGTTACCCTATTACCCATGGGTGCAGCCCGTTTGCGCATTAGTGCTTTTCCTATTATTGGAAAGGGAGCTGATGCATTGGATTGGAAAAATTAAAAGGAGAATTGTTATAAGTGTAGTGAGAGTTTCAGTTGTCCGCCAAATCCTTTTTGAATGATTCTCATTAAAGTAGACAACCTAATATCAGATGCATTGTTTTCAATTCTAGAAATATATGCTTTGTTGGTGCCGCATTTGTCTGCAAGTTCTTGTTGAGTCATTCCTAACTTTAAACGAGCTTCTTCTAATAAAACCCCTAAACGAAATGTTTCAAATTCTTGTTCCCAGGAGTCTCTTGCGGGCTTCCCTTTTTTACCGTACTTGGTATCAAGTAATTCATTTAAGGTGGTAATATTTTTAGTTTTTTTTATTTTCATTTTTATATTCCTCCATTATTCTTAAAGCCTTTTCAATTTCTTTTTTTGGTGTTTTTTGAGTCTTTTTTTGAACATCTGAATTTTGTATTTCATAAAAGTCTAAAAAGTATCTTTTATAAACAATTACAATACGATTCATAAAAAACAAAGTTAACTAATTAGACAACTTAAAAAATAAAATATTACCCGAATTATTAAAGAACTGCGCCTTTATTTTTATTGCAGTTATTTATAGAACTAAATTATTAAGTGACTTTGTAATAATTGTAATTGGTAACTGAAAAGATTTTATCAAATAATCTGAACAGGCACTATTTTTTAGATCAGTTAAAAACACAAATCATCTCTATAAAAAAAGCGGCTGTATCAAATGTGATACAGCCGCTTTTAAAATGATGCTTATTGGTATTTCTTAATTCTTTTGTATGAGCCTCATATTAATCACTGCTAAACGGTGGGCTTCGGCTTTGTCTACTTTTAAGAATTTGATATACAATTTGTGTGGACCTGGCTTTACGTTTTCTAACACTACTTCAGATTTACTAAACATGGTACTGGTTGCGTTGGCTAATTTGAGTTCGCCAATTTTTGTACCCGTTGGTCGAGGTCTGTCTTGGTATAGAGATAATTCATAGCCCTTGTCTAATTGTTGTGGAATACCATATCCAAACTCTATTGATTTAATTCCATCTAAATTAATATCAGAAAATTCTAACCAACCTTCTTCGGCATTAACAAAGGCTGCACGGTGCTCGCGCCATCCTTTAATGTCTACACCTGAAGCTGCGGTGCTTGTTGGCATAATAATTAGTGCGCTTCTAAGTGTGGTTGTATTTGTTGTACTTAGTGGTTTAATACCAGGGCCTCCTTTGTCGGTATAGGTTGCGGTAATTTGCATTAAATTTCCAGGGCCCATATCTTGCTCTGTTGGTGTGATAGTTCCACTAGCTGGCAATGAAGCTGTTTTCTTTTTGTCTACACTTAAAATGTATTCAATTATCATATCTAACTCGTCTTGCTTTAAGTTTGGATGTGCCGCCATAGCAACTTCACCCCAAACACCACTTCCTCCTTTAACAATTTTATTGGCTAAATAGGTTTTTGATTTTGCATCGTCTTTGTATTTTTCTGCCACCATTTTAAAAGAAGGTCCTACAGATTTTTCTGCTTCTTTGTGGCAAGATTTACAATCAAGTGTGGCAATTAAATTTCTGCCTTCCATTATTGAAGACATTATTTGATGCCCAACTACCTGTGCTTTATCGGGTCCATTTAAATAATCAACTTTTACATAAATTGATTTTTTATCGATGCCGCCTTTCTCGGTAGAGCCGTCTTCTTTGTCTTTTACATTCACCGCATATTTAACGGGTTGTCCTGGATAATAAAAGTTATGGTCTTTTGAAATAGTTACATCTACAACTGGTGATTCATTACCTGCATAAACACTAATCACTTCACTTTTTGTTGCGGCACCTTTTGCATCTTTTACAGTAACATTTATACGGTATTCACCAGGTGTTGTAAATGTGAATGAGGTGGTAGGCGTTTTTGTTGTTTTAATGATTTTTCCAAAACTCCAAATATAAGTAAGGGCATCATTGTCTGGATCTTTAGAACCTGTTGCATCGGCCTGAATAGTAAATGGCAATGTGCCAGATAATTTATTGATGCTGATAACTGCCTTAGGTGCTCTATTGCCACCGTTGTAATCAATTCTGGAGAGTGCTGCATCTTTATTTTTTGTAAACCAACCAGTGCCATATTCTAGAACATAAATTCTTCCATCTGGGCCTAGTTCGGCATCAATAGCACTATTGAATTTTGTGTTTGGCATGAATGGATCCATTTGTTTAAAATTGCCTTCTGCATCCATCGACACCATTTTAACCCATCCTCTTATCCATTCATAAAACATGAGTTTTCCTTTAAAATAATCTGGGTAACGGGTTGCTTTTGGATAAAATTCTGGATAGTAAACCGGCCCTGCCATTGCATTACGTCCGCCAGTGCCTACTTCTGGAAAATCAGGAGATGCAGCATATGGATACCAAATAAATGCAGGACTAACTGGAGGCAATTCAACTAAGCCAGTATTATTTTTAGAAAGGTTCATTGGTTTTTTAGCATCGAACAAATCACCTACTACACCTGTTTCGTAATTGAATTGACGATACGGATAGTTATTTCCAATAAATAATGGATATCCAAAATAACCTGCTTTACGCGCTTGGTTAAGTTCATCGTAGCCACGTGCACCTTTCTCATCTGATTTATCATTTGCTGCATCGGGTCCTACATCTCCCCAATAAACAAATCCTGTTTTACGATCCACCGAAATACGGTATGGATTTCTTGTACCCATTGCAAAAATTTCTGGGCGTGTTTTAGGCGTTCCTGGTTTAAACAAATTGCCTTCCGGGATAGAATAACTAGCATCTGGATTTACTTTGATGCGTAAAATTTTTCCGCGTAAATCGTTGGTATTACTAGATCCTCTGCGTCCATCGTATTGTTCAAATCCAGCGCGATTATCTATTGGCCCAAATCCATCTAATACATATTTTGAATTGGGTTGATTAAATGGTGTTGTATTATCGCCCGATGAAATATACAAATTTCCGTCAGGACCAAATGCCAATGAACCTCCGGTGTGACAACAAATAAATCTGGTAGTAGGTACATCAATTATTTTTTTCTCGGAGGATAAATCTAGTTTGCCATCTTTAAAAATAAATCTTGAAACCCTATTGGCCGCAGTATCGGCAGAAGAATAATTTAAATAGATATAGTGATTGGTTGCGTAATTAGGATCGGAAGTAATGCCTATTAATCCTTCTTCTGCATTAACGCCTTTCACGCCTGATTGATGATAGAGATTCAATTTTGCAACTTGCGTAACTTTTTTGGTGGTGTTACTATAGAATAACACTTCTCCTTTGCGTTGGATAATAATAATATCAAAATTAGGAAGGATGGTCATTTCTGTTGGCTCATCAAACATACCTCCAGCTAATACATTTTTGGTAAAACGATCTTCATCGGGAGGAATTAAAGAGGTTGGTTTTGAATAATCTAGTGGTTGTTTGTTGCCAATTGCATATTGAATGCCGCCTAATAAATGTTTTAAATAAACAGGATCGGCAAATGATTCATCGGTATGACCTAACTCTGTGTAAAAGGCACGTCCACCATCATAATCGTGGTACCAAGCCATTGGATGTGAGGCGCCATTTTCGCCACCCTTGTATGATTTTTCGTCGATACTGATAAGCACTTTCACTTCATTGCCTGGTGCTTTTTTAAAATTATACCATTCGTCGAAACGTTCCCAAATTGCAGGCAAATGCGCCGTGCTAGGATGGGTGTTGTCGTTTACTACCAGCTTTGCCATTTGTTGGCTTGGATGACTTTTAAAATAAGCACCAGATAGTTTTCCATACCAAGGCCAAGTGTACTCGCAATCTGTTGCAGCATGAATGCCTACATACCCACCTCCAGCTTGCATATATCTCTCAAATGCTGCTTGTTGGTACATATTTAAAATATCTCCAGTAGTACTTAAAAAGACTACTGCATTATATTTTTTTAAATTGTCTTCGGTAAACGCTGCAGCATCTTCTGTAGTATCTACTGAAATTCCATTTGCTTTACCTAATTCTATTAAAGCTGGTTTACCCACTTTAATAGAACCATGACGAAATGCTGCGGTTTTAGAAAAAACCAATACACGTGTTTGTGCGCTTAATTGGAGTGTAAGCAAAAGCAGCAATGACAATAAACCGTTTTTAATCATAAACTTGTTTTGTAGATGAAAGTATCCTTCAAATTTTTAAACGTTTTAAATTTAAAGTGAGGATAAATTTAATGATAAAATAAGTTACAATATCGGTACTGATTAAAAGATTTGGAATATTCTTCTATAACGATTTAGGTGTGTTGATTATGAGGGAGTTATGATTAAATTAATTTTATTGAAATAAAATCGGGTTTAGTTCCGTATCAATAACTTCTCCAATTTTAGCACCAGGGCACCAAGTATCCCAATCTGCTTGTTGGTTATCATTTTTTGGTGCTTGTAGTGTACTGTCTTTATCCATATAAATTATGGTCATCACCTTTCTCATTTGCTGAGATAGATTTGGACCAGCTCTATGATATAACCATCCCATATGAAAACTTATTTCGCCTAAATCAAATGCTTCCACTATATGTTCAAAGCCTGAGTTAGCTAAGGTGTTTGCTAAGAAATTTTCGCTCTCATCACTAATTTGTTTGTCTCTGCCTTCAGTTAATTGAAAACTTTGTGCACAAAATTCTAATGGACCTAAGTGCAAAGGTGTTGATTGTAGAGGAATCCATGCTGTTACTGTTCTATCTGTACCAATCGGCCAATAATACTGATCTGCATGCCAAGGCGTATGTCCACCGCTAGGTTCTTTATATAATGCTTGATCGTGATAAAGCCTTACCCCAGAAATACCTAATAATTCAGTTGCAATTTTGGCAAGGCGTTTTCCAAATACAATTTCCTTTACCAGTTCAGAATTTCTCCAAATATTCATTATTTGTAAAAATGCTTTGCCATAAGTGTCCCTGTCTTCTATTGCTAAGTGTTGCTTATTTAACCGATTAACTTCATTAGAAATTTGAGCATCCATGAAATCAATTACTTCTTTTGAAAAAACGTTTTTGATTTTGATAAACCCATTTTTGGTAAAAAATTGCTTTTGCTCATTTGTTAAAACAAAAGGCTCATTGAGTGCGGATTGAATATTAGTAGGAATATGTTGCATATACTAATGACTTTAATTACTTTAAAATTATTGGAAATTAAAGTAAATCTGCTTTTTTCACAGGGCTTTTCAATAGCAATTCTTGTTTTAAAAGGGAATTAGTAGTTTAATTCTTTTTAAAAGGGTAAATAATAAGCACTAGAACCTTCCCTTTTTTTGACAATTTGGTAATCTAAACTTAATAATTTGGTCATATTGATTAAGTTATTTTGGAAAACCAAGTTGTATGGACAAAAGAAAATTAGATGTAGTTGTACTTAGTGATCTACATCTAGGCATGTTTGGATGTCATGCACAAGAAGCGGTTAATTATTTAAAAAGTATATCTCCAAAGTTGCTTGTTTTAAACGGCGACATTATTGATATCTGGCAATTTAAAAAAAGCTATTTCCCAATAGCACACATGCAAGTTATTAAAGAAATTTTTAGCATGTTAAGCAATGGCACTAGGGTGGTTTATATTACTGGTAATCACGACGAAGCCCTCAGAAGATACAGCGATTTACAAATGGGCAACCTACAATTGACAGATAAATTAGTTTTGGATTTAGATGGTAAAAAAACTTGGATTTTTCACGGGGATGTTTTTGATGCCACAACTAAAGGATCAGCAAAAATTATAGCAAAACTAGGTGGGCATGGATACGACTTACTCATTATGGTAAATAGTGCCATCAATTTTGTATTGCGCTTATTAGGTAGAGAGAAAATGAGCTTGAGTAAACGTGTAAAAAACAGTGTGAAAAAAGCTGTTTCTTGGATTGGAAATTTTGAACATACTGCTGCGGAATTGGCTATTGAAAAAGGATACGACTATGTAATCTGCGGCCATATACACCAGCCTCAAAAAAGATTAATTACAAACGACAAAGGATCTGTGATGTATTTAAATAGTGGTGATTGGATTGAAAATCTAACAGCACTAGAATACAACCAAGGTTCTTGGAATATTTATGAATACCAAGAACAAACCTATGCGGCTAAAATAGTAGATATAAAAAAACAAAATAAAAAATTGCCAGAATTGAATGTGCTAACCAACGAGGTAGCATATTTTTTACATTCTAAAGAAATGCAATTTTAAAATTGAATACATGAAAATACTTTACGCTGTACAAGCAACCGGAAATGGACATATTAGTAGGGCTATTCAAATATTGCCTTATTTAAAGCAATACGGCGAAGTGGATATTTTTTTAAGTGGCGAAAATGCAAATTTAAATGTTGGTATGCCTGTAAAATATTCGAGCAAGGGCTTAAGTTTATTTTATGGCAATAGCGGCAAGCTCGATTATTATACTATGTTTAAAAAGTTCTCCTTAAAAAGAATTTGGAACGAGGCTAAACAATTACCTGTTGAAAAATACGATTTAGTTTTAAACGATTTTGAATCTATTACATCACTTGCTTGTAAATTTAAAAATGTACCAAGTATTCAATTTGGTCACCAAGCTAGTTTTCAAAGTACATTAACACCTAGGCCTAAAAAGAAAGATTTACTAGGTGAATTTATTTTAAAGAATTATGCGCCATCAACAAAATACCTAGGACTACATTTTGAATCGTATGATGCTAATATTTACAACCCCATTATAAAATCTGAAATCATTGAAGCGAATGCGGTAAATGAAGGACATGTAACAGTGTATTTATCGCATTATTCTAACGCAGTACTCGAGCAATATTTACTAGCTGTTCCCGAAATAAAATTTGAGGTTTTTTCGAAAGAAATAAAAACAGCTTGCATAAAAAAGAATATCTACTACTATCCTATTTCAAATACCTTATTTACACAAAGCATGATAAAAAGTGCTGGAGTAATTACTGGCGCTGGATTTGAAACACCTGCAGAAGCCATGTATTTAGGTAAAAAATTAATGTGTTTGCCAATTAGAGGTCAATACGAACAATTGTGTAATGCTGCTGCTTTGTCTAATATGGGCGTATCAGTTATTGATAAAATTGAGCAAGGATTCACAGAAAAAATAAAACTGTGGTTTGGTAATTCAAATAGCAATAGTTTAATCATACAACATAGCACTTACCAATTGATTCAGCTGTTAATGGAAGAGGCAAAAGCAATACAAACAAACAAAGAAAATACAAGCATTTACGAGCCAAATAATTTTGCGTTAATGAACGAATTAAGTTTGTAAAAAATCTCTAAACCAATATCCCGATTGTTTAATGGTTCGTAATTGTGTAGCAAAATCTACATGTATTAATCCAAACCGGGCATTGTAACCAAAAGCCCATTCGAAATTATCGGTTAGGGTCCAAGCATAATAACCGCCTATATTTACACCTTCTTTTTTTGCTTTTAACACAGCACCTAAATATTGTTTAAAATAATCAATTCGCTGTTGGTCATTTATAACACCATTTTGAAAAACATCTTTAAAATAAGCACCTCCTTCCGTAACAATAATTTCTGGTACATTGCCATAGTTCCAAGTTCTTTGCAGCATTCTATAAAAACTATCCGGATTAATTTCCCAGCCTAATTGTGTATGTGGTACTTTTCGGGATTTTGCTGTTACTTCAGAAGCCTGTAAATAGGGAATGAGGTTGTTGTTTTTAACGGTAACAGCAAAATAATTTTGTATGCCAATAAAATCGAAATCAAAAGCCATTTGTTTTTGGTAGCGCCAAGATTTAGTATGCAAATGCAACTTTTCTAAAAATTGAAAATTATCCATGTGCGGATATCCTAATCCTAAAACTGGTTCTAACAAAAGTCTATTTAACAATGCATCGGATTTTGCAGCCGCCAAAACATCTTTGTCTTGTAAAGTATGCGGCATCACTTCACTACAAGAAAAACTCGTACCAATATGTGCATGTTGTACTTCTGATCTTAAAATTCTACCACCCTCTGCCGTACACATAGCGGCATTGTGAATGGCAGGAAAAAAATTAGACAAGCCCATTTTACCTGGCGCATGTTTACCCAACATATATCCTAAAGAAGTAAAACCAAATGGCTCATTCATTACAATCCATTGCTTTACTTTTTGGCCAAACTCAGTAGCACAAAGCTGAGTAAATTTGCTAAACCATTTAAGCATTTGATGACTCGTCCAACCACCATTTTTTTCTAAAGACTGGGGCAAATCCCAATGGTATAAGGTAACAACTGGCTCTAGGCCTATTTTTAAACATTCGTCAATTACAGCATGATAAAAAGCAATCCCTTTTTTATTGGGTTTGCCAATACCTTCTGGTAAAATTCTACTCCAAGAAATAGAAAATCTAAAATGGTTAAACCCAAGTGCCTTGGCTAATAACAAGTCGTCTTTGTAACGATAATAAAAATTAGCACTATGTGTTGGCTTGGCTCGTCCTTCAATAGCAGCTTGTCTTTTGGCAAATACATCCCAAATAGACTGGCTACGTCCATCTTCTAAAATTGCACCTTCATTTTGGGCAGCAGATATAGCTACTCCCCATTTAAAGTCATTGCCAAAATCAGAAGCATGTATTTGTTTGGGCATTTGCATTATTTAAATTTGAAAAGTCCATTTACGCTTACCCGCAATTTAAATATTATATTGCGTGAGTTTGTGTTATTAATTATAGGCGTAAACGTTATTATGAATTACTTATTATCTATTTGTTTTTTATTTTTTTGCGCTTGTAGCACCAAAGTAACTATCACTAGTAGCAATCAATATGCTAATAAACGTATAGCAATTGGCGATATTACAATTGGGCCCCTTTATAAAATTAACCAGCCAAAAACCGACACACTCTGCGCTTGTATTGGCAGTAGTTTGGGCAGCGCTATGTTGCCGTTTTTTCAAGCAGCAGGAATGCACGTAATAGACCTTCCTCAAAAGAATTTATTAGAAAATATACATGTAGCTGATTCTTTAAAAATCGACTATTTATTACTAGCAACAGGGCAGGTGCAAATTTATGGCAAGCCAGGTAGAGAAACCTATTTTATGCGAACGCTCTCAGTTAAAATAGTGGATACCAAAAGTTTAGAAGTAACCGCCACTGGTAACTTTGAAGGCCCTTCTGTATACCCTGCAGGAGCTGCAAAACGGATTGGGAAAAGATTTGCTAAGTCAATAAAAAAATGAGCCATCTAAAACTTACAGCTTTAACGGCTTTTAGGATTATTAAAAAAATAAATCATTTTCAAAACATCTTGTTCATCATGAATTTCAACATGATTGTCACGGATATAATTATTAATAGCCTCTTTGTCTAATTTATAATATTTTGCTAGCTGTTTTACCTGACGCACTTCAATTAAATCTGACTTGTCTAAAATATAAAAGTCTTTAATTGTATTAATAGTGCCCATATTTTTATAATTCATGAAAGAATAAGCACCTGTTACGGTATTTGAAACTACCCTTGAGTCTTCAACCCTTGAGCCAGAATGGTCTGTTGTTGATTCGGCAGTTCTTACTCCATAGCTATACAATATGTACAAATTTGATACGCCAGTTCTTTGGTAGATCTTATCTTTAATAGGAACAAAAGTTACCGGTACCGAATAAATAGAATCAACTGTATTTAAGCTAGCCAATTCTTTGTACTGTTTGTTTCTATTAGGAACCTTAATGGTTTGTTTAACGTCAATAACTATTGAATCTATCGTTTCTAAGCCTGAAAGTTCTTTATACTGTTTATCTTCTATGAAAATCAACTGATGTTTGTCGGTATTAAAATTTAAATCAGCTAAAGCCACTTTACCATTTTTCATAAAAACAGTACTAGGCATAAATTGATTAAATAACATCAATTTTAAATTGACGTTTTCATAAACTGATTGCGCCATACAAGTGGTAGCGGTAAATAGTAATAAGCAAGCTATTAAAAAGTATTTTTTCATGGTGCTTTATTTATTGCTTAGTATAAGTTGATTCGATATTCTAAATTAAACAATTGTAAACAAACAGCTATTTAATTATTTCACAATTAACTCATCTGCAAAAATCCAAGCTGGTTTTCCTGCTCCTGGGTGGCCTGGAGGGCATAAATTATTGGTGGCAGTTACCCTGATATATCTGATATTGGTTAGCGTAAAAACTGCCTCAAAAGAATGAATGACTTCTTTGGTGCTACTATCAAAAGGATTTTTAATGGTACTAATTGCTGTAAAATTTACGCCATCGGTAGATGTTTCGAAATTGACTGATTGCGGTAAAAAAATCCAGTCGCGGTATTTTTGTAAACAACCTAAGGCAATAGTTTTTACCAATTTAGCCGTCCCTAAGTCAATGGTTGCTATTAGGTTTTTTTCACTAAAGCCATGCCAATTTTTACCAACGGAAAAAGTACCTCTAACCCCATCTGTTAAAGTGTTTGGGCCATCGGCTGGATAATATTTACTAAATGGTGTGGTGTAATTAACCGCAGTACCTATTGCTTGGTGCAACACAAAATCTTGCTTGGCAGATTGCTTACTCATCACCTGGTTATTCAGCATAGTTACTGCCCTTAATTGTGCTGAACTATTAATGGCAATTGGTTGGCTAAATATAGGAGATTGAATGTTTGGTTCAGTACCATCAATAGTATAATGAATTTGTGCATTTAAAATTTCTGACGAAAGTGATACATTCAATTGACCATTACTTGAATTAGGATTGATGGCTACACTAAAATTTCCAGCACAATAATGCAAACCCTTTTGTTCAAACCCCCTAAAATGATATTGTAATCGGTTGTTAAAATCATTGAAATTTTTATTGACAGGAGGGGTCCACAACACTTCTGACAATGCCAACATTCTTGGCAATACCATGTATTCTAATTGCTCGGTGGTACTAATAAATTCTGTCCATAAATTTCCTTGCGCACCTAATACAAATTGAGCTTCTTGATTATTGAGTTCTTTGGGAATGGGTTCGTAATCGTACACTTTTTTTAAGGTATTAAATCCGCCAATAGCAAGGGGCTCCCCTTCTGGACCTGCTTGATAATTATCGAAATAACAGGGCGACCCTGGCGTCATTACAACAGCGTGTTTCATTTTGGCTGCTTCAATTCCGCCAGCTTCGCCTCTCCAACTCATTACCGATGCTTCGGGCGCCAATCCACCTTCTAAAATTTCATCCCAACCAATCATTTTTTTATGGTGTGCTACCAAGAATTTTTCAATTTTTTTAATGAAAAAACTTTGTAATTCGTTTTCATCTTTCAAGCCTTCTTGTTTCATTTTTGCTTGGCATTTTGCACAAATTTTCCAAGCGGCTTTGTCTACTTCATCGCCGCCAATATGCAAATATTCTGCAGGAAAAATTGCCATCACTTCTGTAAGTATGTCTTGTAAAAAAGAAATCACTTGGTCGTTTCCTGCGCAATAATTAGACGACATATTGGTATAGTTGCCACCCGTTAAAGGCAACTGTGGTTTTTGCGTACAACTAAGTTCAGGATAAGAAGCTATTGCTGCTGCTGCATGTCCTGGCATTTCAATTTCTGGTACAATAGTTATATTTAGCGATTGTGCATAAGCAACAATTTCTTTTAATTGCGCTTGTGTGTAAAAGCCGCCATAGGTGGGCGTTTCGTTGGGCTTTGCTTGTGGCCTATCTCCCCAAACTTTGTTGGTTTGATCTACTCGCCAAGCACCAATATTAGTTAGGGCTGGGTATTTTTTTATTTCAATGCGCCATCCTTGGTCGTCTACTAAATGCCAGTGAAATACATTCATTTTATAAGACGCCATTAAGTTGATGTATTCTTTAATTACTTCGGGTCCAAAAAAATGTCGGCTTACATCTAAATGCATACCGCGCCATTTAAATCTAGGATAATCTATTACTTGCATGCACGGCACTTGAATGCTTGCATTGGTTCTAATTTGCGGAAGGGTTTGTAGCAAAGATTGAATCCCATAAATTAATCCTGCTTTTGTTTTGGCTTTAATGATTATACCAGACGAATGAACACCCAACTCGTATCCTTCAACTTCTTTTACTGCATTAGAAAACACCAGTTGTATGGCTGAAGAATTGTTTGATATAACTTTTAAACTAAAGCCCGAAACTTGTTGAATGGCTGTGCTTAAAAATTTAGCTGCTAGTTGTAGCTCTTTATTATTTAAATCAATACCAATAGTTGATTTAGTATTGATTGCATAAAATCCAGTTTCCATTTGCACACTTACTGGTTTGGGAATGATAGATACAGTCGATTGTGCCAAACAAAAATTGGTGAATACACTAAATAATAAGCCTGCAATAAATTTCATGGCAAAAGATTATAAAAATTAATTAGCATTTTTGTTAATGGCAAGCACTAAGTTACCATTTAACCACTGTAAAAACAATCGAAGCATAATTGCCTTTTTCGTACAAAATACCTAGCTTTTTGTTAGATAATTTTACAATATCTGAATAGGCTGCATTGTCTCTACTAGTATCTGGTTCGGCCGATTTTTCAATCAGTTTATTGATAGACCAAGTTTGGCCATCGTCTTTACTTATTCTTAAGGTAAGATTATCGCGTTTTTTAGTATCGGCTGCATTACAAAAAGCGAGTATTTGTTTGTTTGATTTTTTTCCAATTGCTAAAATGCTGCCTTCACAAACCGGATCGGGTAAATTTTTATCGAAATAAAGGGTATCCCACTGCGCACCACCGTTATTGCTAATGGCTATAATTCTTGCGCGAATATCTCCTTTTTGATTTCTTGCATTTAACAGTAAGCGGTTTTTTGATATTTGTGTGGCAGTTGCTTCATTACTTCCTGGCAAATTTAGCGAGGGACTCAGTTGAAAGCTTAAACCATGGTTATCGGTATAAAATCCATGAGAAAAATAGTCTTCGAACTTTCCTATAGGATTTCCTTGCGAATGATTGGCTGCAACAAAAATGCGTCCTTTATATTTACCCGCATCAAATTGCATGGCATGGCCGGGTGTATTGGCATAACTTCTCCAGTCTTCGCTGAAATGATACGCAGGGTTAGTTGCTGGTTGATTGGGCCGATGTACTTGTAATGTGAGGTTTACAGGATCAGACCAAGTATTTCCAGCATCTACCGAAGTCTTGTACCAAACCTCGCGCAAGCCATTACCTTTTCTAATATCCCCTTCGGACTGATTGCCGGTATTATAAAAAAGAAAGATTCGGCCATTAGGATAATTAGGATCTGTAAGGTCTACCACTGGAGCTGGATTACCCGCCTGCAAATGGCCATTCGATGCTACAACCGATAAGTCAGACCAAGTTTTTCCGTTATCGGTACTCTTTTTTAGTACTATATTAATGTCTCCAAAATCTGCAGCACCTTTTACCCTGCCTTCGGCAAAAGCAAGTAAGGTTTTTTGAAAACTAACAATGGCAGGAATTCTAAAAGATTGATAACCCTCGGTGCCTGATGTAAATACAGTGATTTTAGATTGGCCGATTATTGCTGAAACCAACAAAAGATTAACCAATACCGCTGTGAACCTAGCATATCCTTTATTCATACTGAATTATTAGATTGCTCAGTAAAGTATAAAAAAATATTGAATCGCTGAATAATGTATGAAATAATCCTTGTTTTAAAATACCTTATGCATGATACACCAAATGCATTGGGTTAACATATGGCAATTCGGCAACCTGTTTCCATTTACAAAGTACTTGTGCAATATCATTGGAAAAATCATTACTATTTAACGGTTTTACAATATAATGGCAGGCATAATGCTTAAAGGTTTCATTAATTTCAAATTCTAAATCACATGATGTAAGCATCACAGTAGGAATATGCTTAAACTGTTGGTGCTGTTTAATATACTTCAAAAGGTCTATCCCGCTAATAAAGGGTAGGTTAATATCTAAAAATATTAAGTCGGGCTTTGGGGAATTTTGATTGGTTTCTAATTTATTGAAATAACTCATGGCCTCTTGACCATTTCTAGCAATTTGAACTGGGTTCACCATATTCCAACTTTCTAAGGCTTCCTTGAAAAGGTAAATATCGCCTTCGTTGTCTTCAATAAGCAAAACTTTAAGTTGATCCATTTTTATTGTTATTAGAAATTAGGGTTTCATTAAACAACCGGGGAGTGTTATTATTCAAAAATATACTACTACAATAATTTAGTAAAATAAAAATAGGCAAAACATGTATGATTTTAGAAAATCGTACATGTTTTTGGTAAATAAAATAAAATTACGTCGTCAAATTGAAAATTGCCTAAGAAAACTAGCGTTGAAATTACAGAAAAGGTGTTTTAGAGAAATAATCTGATGGAGTTAACCCCGTTTCTTTTTTAAAGGCTATGTTAAATGTAGAGCGATTTTTAAAGCCTGCTTGTTCTGCCATGGACTCAATAGTCATTGACACTACTTTATTAGGATACTCATTAATAAAATAGTTAACCCTAAATTGATTCACATAGTCTCTAAATGACAAATGCAACACAGTATTTAAAAAGTAGGAGCAATGGTGTAAGGGTATCTCAATGTCTGAGGCAAACTTAGCAATCGTTAATTCAGTATCTAGATAGGGTTTATTTGATGCAATAAACGCTTGAAACTTACTCATATAAACAGCAGTCTGTTGATCTGTTAACAGCGAATAAGGGATATTCTGATCTAAAACTGTATGAGATTCGGTTATTGGCTCATTAACTATTGGCTCTATTTTGGAGTTTTCTAACACTGCCAAATGACCATATAAAATTATTGGCTGTTTAATTATGTAGAAAATTAATGAAAACATTATAACGCTAATTAGCGTTACTAAGTAAGTATTTTCAAAGAGGCTGAATGGTGACAGATGATTGATGAGAATATAAATTGTAAATAAAGAATTACATGCAAAAAAGATGGTTAATGTACTTACAAAAAAAATAAGCCAGTTTTTTATGAGTAAATTTAATGTTTGTAATTTATTAGCAATTGCCTTTGTAATTAAATTCCAAGAAAGAATAATATAAAAAATATTCAACATTAGCCTAAATCCAAATAAAATAAAAACACGTTTTAATTCATTTGAATTATTTAAATCAATTGATTGATGCAATGAATAAAAGAAATTTCCATGATTTACATTTTGCTTCATAAAAATGATGCCTGTAATTAAAATAACACTTGGAATAAGATGTATTAAATCCTTTTTATAAAGTTTTGTACTATCGTTCAAACTACTACGAACATATAAATAAATCACACTAGGAGTTGTAATCATCAATAGCGGAAAAAAATAGCTGATAAAGCTAAAAGGGAAATTTTTGTCATGTTCGATTATGAGAATGAATATATTTTGTATGCCTCTGCTTAATAAAAAGAATGCAAATAGTTTATTAAGCAGGAAATTGCCTTTGTTTAATGTTAGGAGGTGAAAAGCGAAGAGGATGAAAATAAAAACGCCACTAGCTATTGCTATATCAATAAAATTCATGCATCAAATATATTATTTTATGGGCGATTAATATATTTTAGCAATAAAACTTAATTGCTTTTTGGCCGGCTAAAAAGACCATTAATTTCGTCGTCTAGCCTTTTTACTTCTTTTTCTACCTGAGCAATTAACAATAATTTTTCTCCTTCGTCAATTGTAGAATTTGGCTTATTAAGCAACTTAGTGATTCCCAAAAGGTTAGCTATTGGGGCACGTATTAGATGAGACTGGCGCCAGGTTATTTCCTTGAGCCTCAATGCATATTCAGAATTGTCTTCTTCGGCCAATTTGGTTTCGTGTATATCAATCGAAATAACTGAAATACCCAATAAATTTTTAGTCTCATCATAAACAGGTATAAAACTTAGTTGTATCCAGTTTTTTTCACTTGAACCATTTATACTATTTTCAATACTAATAGATGTTTGATTGCCATTAACAGCTTTTTGAAAGTTTTCTTTAAACAAAGCTGCATTGGATTCTTCTAAATATTGACGATAGTCAATACCTGTATTCAATGTTTTATGAAATTTAGTTTGAAATTGGTGGCCTGCCAATAGATTAAAATGCAATACTGTAAAATTTGGGTCTAAAAATAAAATGGATTCGGTTGCGCTAAACAATGATGACTGTAATTTTTTTGAAATTAATTCAATTTTAGATACAATCAAATTGTCTAACATTGAATTTTTTAGCCCGTATAAAATTACTGGATGATAATATAGATAACTAGTAATATAAACAAGCATAAAGCCATTCATATACTCAATTATACTAAGTGCCTTACTATTTTTTGAAAGCACCAAAAGAATAGAAATAACAATTAATAAAACATTTATAACCTTCATTATTAAAAGATTCCTTACAAAATTAGTTACTATTATATTTTGTGCTATCGTTTCGTTTTTATGTTGATTTTTAAATATAAAATATAAGCGCACTGAAAATATTGCATAAATAACCATACTTAAAAATTTCAATATAACATGTGCTGGCTTTGGTAATAACCCTTCTGACACCAAGGAAAGTTTATATGCTTTTGTAACAATATCGAACTCATTAGGATTTAGAATATGTCCATTTAAAAAAAATGGTGTTAACTCAATAACATGGAATAAAAATGGCAATAGATGCAACCAGTCCCATCGTTTAAATTTTGTTTCATTATTTAATAAGCTTCTAAAAAAAACAAAACTTATAGGAGGCACTAAATACATAATTAAAGAAGGAATTCGAAATAGCAAAATGCTTGAATATTCAAGAGTAGGATTTTCAACTAAGTTGGTATAAACTAAAAGTGCAATTAAGCATAACATCCATACCCCTAAAAGCCTAAAAGAAAATGATCCATTTCTACGTAATATTAGGGTTAAAGATGCTAATAAGCCAATAAGAATTACAAACACAGAAATGACTATTACAAAATAATTCATGAACAATAATTTTATATTTTATTGGTTGCGCTATCTACAATATCCTTTTATTCAATCTCATACCCACAACGTTAACCGCTTAATGCTTTTTTGAAATCTACAAAAAACAATGGCTATTAAATGACCATGTAGCTTGAATAAAAATTAAAACTGCTAAAATTTTAAATGGCAATTGTTTACCCCTATTTAATAATAGTATTCCACATACAAAAACTCCAAAAACAACTGTAAGGATATTTATAAGCGTTAATATGGTATCCATCGTTATTTGTTATTGCTAGAATTTTCAACAATTTCTTTTATCTGTACATCTAATCTTTCCACTTCTCTTTCTATTAAAAGTAATAATGCTTTTTTTTCATCAATACTCACATCAGCTTCTGACTTATTTAATAATTTTGTGATGCCCATTAAATTAGTAATTGGCGCTTGCAATAAATTCGTTTCACGCCAAGATATTTCTTCTATTTGTTTAGCATATTGCTTGTTTTTGAATTCAATCTGTTTTGCCGCATGTATATCAATAGTAGAAATTGTAATTCCTATTATTTCATTTGTTTCATCATATACGGGAATGAATTCTATTTTATGCCATTTTTTTAAATCGTGCCCATTGAAACTTAATTCAATTTCATACCCACTCCTTTCACCCTTTAGTGCATTATTAAAATGTGTAATAAATTTTTGCTCTCTTTTTTCGTGCAAATAGGTTCTATAGTCTTCCCCTATTTGAATTTGACGCATAAATAACTGCCGTATTATTTTCTCTGCTAAATGATTAAATTGTACTATTTTAAATGCTTGATTAACAAAAATCAACATCTCATTTTCGCTTACTAAATAAGCGCGCAATTTAGCCTCATTTAACCTAATATCTTCTTCGAGCGATTCCATTGTTTTACCCATGCCAATATTGTTAAAATCTAATCCATATAAAATGCTCGGGTTAAAGAATAAATACACTACTAAAAAAGATAAAGTAATTGTATTAGAATACTGTATTGCATAAAATGGAAAAATTGGCGCAAGCGGAAAGAGTGTTAAAGAAAACATTGGAATAAGTAATCCTAATTGCGACATGCCAATTATTATCAGAAACAAACAACCGAATTTTAAAATTGATTTATTATTTTCAATAACAGCATCAAATGAAATATTTGTAAATTTAAAATATATTCGAAATGATAGTATAGTGTAAATAAAAATACTTAACCCCTTAAGCCTACTATGCCATATGGCTACTAGAAAACCTTCTTTTGATTCAACTAATTGACTCATTGTGTTCCAATTAATTTTACTGATTTCAACTAATTTTTCTGATACTGGACTTAAATAAAAAGGCATTAATTCTATGGTGTGCAATAAAAAAGGGAGCGCATGTAACCAATCCCATTTTCGAAATTTGGTTTCGTTGTAAAATAAGGTTCGAAAGAATAAATAAAAACTTGGCCCTAATAAATAAATAGTAGGGGCAAAAAGTCTATATAGGTGCGGGAATTTCTCAAATAAATGATTAGACAATAAAAGTGAAATGAAAGACCATAATATTTCTACAAGTATGGTAATGGCTAAAATTCGAAATGAGAAAATATGCCTTTTGCCAAAAGCTAATATAAAAAACGCCAATACCCCAAAAACTACACAAAGGGTATTGATAATAGAAAAAACTACTTGCATAAAGTATATAAATTCGTTGCCAAATATTTATTTTTCATATTCTTGTTACGTCTATATTCAAAATAACAACAATATGATTCAACAAATAAAGCCTTAATAATCCATATTTTATGTAGTAAAATCGTTAAGTCGTGTCATAAAATTACTACACAAAAAACCTTTGCTGATTGTAATTGGGCATTTACCTACCTTTAAAATCTAAAATAATTAAAAATGGGAAATTTAGGATTTCAAGAAATTTTACTAATTGCAGTAGTAGTTCTAGTACTTTTTGGTGGTAGAAAAATACCAGAATTCATGAAAGGCATTGGTAAAGGCATTAGAGAATTTAATGATGCCAAAGAAAATGTAAAGAAAGAATTAGAAGAAGGAATGAAAGAAAAAGACAAGGAACCAGCTCATAAAGACTAAGGTTCTATTTAAAAGCCACTAATTTATTGCATGAAATTACCCGAATTGTTGCTCAACAGGAGCGAAAACAAATGCGAACTATGTGGCGCTACTGATAGCTTACAGGTTTATGAAGTACCTCCTCAAGACCAAACTAATGCAGAGAACTGTATTATGGTTTGCAATACTTGTTTAGCTCAAATTGACAAGAAAGCCGAACTCAACCAAGAACATTGGAAGTGTTTAAAAGAATCTATGTGGAGTGAAGCAACTGGCGTACAAGTAGTTGCTTGGCGTATGCTTAATAGACTGAAAGCAGAAAGTTGGGCTGCCGATTTGTTAGACATGCTTTATTTAGACGACAACAAACTTGCTTGGGCTAAAGCCACTGGCGATCACGACAATGATAGCAGTGTAGACCTCCACAAAGATGCCAATGGCACTATTTTGTTACAAGGCGATTCAATTGTATTAACAAAATCACTAGATGTAAAAGGTTCTACCCTTAACGCTAAAATGGGAACAGTTGTAAAAAACATCCGTTTAGTTGAAGGCAATACCGAACAAATTGAAGGTAAAATTGAAGGACAAACCATTGTTATTCTTACCAAATATGTACGCAAACAAGGGAGCTAATCCCTTGTTTGTGCTATAAGCCACACACATGCTACTCTCTGCTTCTTTTATTTATTGGATGTTAATTTTGCTGGCTGCTTTTATTATTGGTCTTTCTAAGGCCGGTTTAAAAGGCATTGACATGATGAACGTAACCATTATGGCCATTGTATTTGGCGGAAAAGCCTCTACTGGTGTGGTTTTGCCATTGTTATGTGCTGCCGATATAATGGCGGTATTGTATTATCATCGACATGCACAATGGGTGCATTTTTGGAAATTAATTCCTTGGATGGTACTGGGTATTTTAGTTGGTGTTTTTGTAGGAAAAGATTTAAATGAAGGGATTTTTAGAAAGATAATGGCGGTTATTATTGTTTTAACAGTGGTTATTATGATAGTGCTAGAATTTCGTAAAACAATGCCCATTCCGTCTAATAAATTATTTGTTGCCAATATGGGATTAATTGCAGGCTTTACAACTATGCTTGGCAATTTGGCGGGCGCTTTTTCTAATATTTATTTTTTGGCTATGCGAATGCCTAAAAATGATTTTATTGGCACAGCTGCTTGGGTGTTTTTAGTAATCAATTTATTTAAACTTCCTTTTCAAATTTTTTATTGGAAGAATATTACTACCAATACACTTTACACCGATTTACTATTATTGCCTGCCCTTATTATTGGATTTATACTTGGTTTAAAAATAGTGTCTACAATTAAAGATGATAATTATAGAAAAATAGTGATTGCCTTAACGCTAGTTGGTGCGATTGTCATTTTCTTTAAACGTTAATGTTTTAAAATTACTCGTAAACTTTTATTGCATAATTAAACTAAGTTGATTTGCTGTAATCAGAGGAGTATGAAAAACACTTCCCCCAATATTTACACTATATTAAGTTGCCATGGTTTTGCTGATGTTATTAACAATAGCAATACCCAACAAAAGTCATTACACGCTACTACCGCATTTAATGCAGGCGAAACCATTTGCAAGTATAGTGCAGCAACTGAACTAGAAAGTCCAACTTATTTAACGGTTCAAACTGGCATTAATACACATATCACTTTAAGCCCCAGCTTTCTGCAATATATTAATCATAGCTGCGACCCGAATGTTTTTTTTAATACTAGCACCATGGAATTAATGGCATTGAAAAATATATCTATTGGCGATGAGTTGGTATTTTTTTATCCATCTACCGAATGGGATATGACTCAGTCTTTTCAATGCTTTTGCGGTTCATCGGCCTGTTTGAAAGAAATTAAAGGTGCCGCCTATTTATCGGCAGATATCACTACTAAATACCTGTTTACCGAATTCATTTTAAAGCAATTAGGCGCTTAAAATCAACTGTATTTTCTATTCATTTTCTTAGGTAAATAAATTATTTGTTATTCTGTATTAATTGTCGAAATTTATACAATCGATTGCAATGGTTGCTATATACTAGAAAAAGATACAAATATGTTTACAAAGAAGTGGTTGATAGTCGTGATCTGCTCCCTGTTAACCTGTAATTCTTTCGCTCAAACAATCGCAAGTTTTAAAATCAATTTACAGTATCCTACCAACGGAGTGGATGTACCCGTTAGCGTGAATTTAGACAACTTAACTTTTGAATCAGACTCTTCAATCAGCTTGGTTGAAATGGATGGAAAAAAAAGAAAAACAATTCCATTTCAAATTAAATACGGCGCGAGTAGAATGCTGATTTGGTCAATAAGTAGTACTGCAAAAAAAGAAATTGCTTACCAAATTATTCATTCCGCCCCAGCGCAATTTTCTGAAATTAAAGCAGCTAAAAATGATAGCTCTCTTACTTTTCAATCCAACAATAAAAATCTATTACGCTATTATTACCAAACCGTTAATCCGCCAACAGGTATTAACGCTAATTATAAAAGAAGTGGCTTTATTCATCCCGTATGGACCCCGCATGGACAAGAACTCACGCGCATTCAAGCCCCAGATCATTACCATCACTATGGTATCTGGAATCCATGGACACATGTGTACTTTGAAAAAGATACTGTTGATTTTTGGAACATTAATGGCCACCAAGGAACCGTTCGGTTTGCAAAATTGATTTCAAAAACTGATGGTCCGATTTTTTCTGAATTTGAAGCCCTTCATGAACACGTTGTGTTTAAAAAAGATGGTACCGAAAAAGTAGCACTCAACGAAGTCCAAACTGTACGTGTATACCAACCTGAAAAAAATAGCGACTATTATATTGTAGACATTACTTCTAAAATGAACTGCGCTTCTGAAAGCCCTTTTTTAATTCTTGCTTATAGATATGCTGGAATGGGATGGCGCACTACCGGGTTTTGGAATAATACCAATTGCGAAGTGCTCACATCCGAAGGAAAAACCAGAAAAGATACAGATGGATCAAAGGCAAAATGGTGTATTGTACAAGGTGAATTACCCGGAAATGATAGTGGAGGCATTGCTTTTTTATCTTATCCATCGAACTATAATTTTCCAGAACCTATGCGAATTTGGGTATTGAATACGAATGGCAGGGGTGATATGTTTTTCAACTTTGCCCCTACCAAAGACAAAAACTGGCTACTTGAACCTGGAAAAACATATGTGCTTAAGTATCGAATGGTGGTTTTTAACGGCAAATTCGATGCAGCAAAAGCAGAAAGCGCTTGGAAATATTTTGCAGAACCTGCCTCAATAAAAATTACTAATAATTAAACTTCTTGGTGCCTAATTTTTTAAAAAATGCCCTTATTTGTTTTACATATTAAATTATAAAGTATGAAGAAATCAAAAAAAACCGTAAGTAGAAGAGACTTCTTACAATCTTCTGCCAAATTAGCTTCTGGATCACTTATCCTTAGCGGTTTTCCTACGATTGTTCCGGCAAGTGTGTTTGGAAAATCGGCTCCAAGTAATATCATAAATGTGGCGTCTATTGGTTGTGGTAGAATTTCTACTTCGCACGATATGACAGAAATTGCACGCTATGCTGGTGCCAGAATTATGGCGGTTTGCGACCTAGACAGAAACAGGGCAAATGCAGGCCCAGCAGCTGTTAAACACAATTACCAAATTGGAGCTGCCTATAATGGTGGACTAAAAGGCGATTGGGATATTAAAGTATATACCGATTATAAAGAGCTACTTCAAAATAAAGATATTGACGCTGTTCACATTAGTTTACCCGATCACCAACATGCTATTGTTGGCGTGCATGCAGTGAATGCAGGTAAGGATGTTTACTTACAAAAACCAGCTTCTTTAACCATTGAAGAAGGACGTATTTTAAGTAATGCAGTTAAAAAAACAGGTAGGATTTTACAAATGGGTAGCCAACAACGTTCTGTTGGTCCATGGCCTCAATTTAAAAAAGCTTGCGAATTAGTGCGCAATGGTCGTATTGGTAAATTAATTACGGTAGAAGTAGGATTACCTGGCGACCCAGGTGGTGGAAGTAAAATTCAAATGCCTACTCCAACAAATTTAAATTATGATGCTTGGTTAGGAGCTACTCCTGAAGTATATTATACAGAAGATAGGGTTCATTCACAAGAAGACTCATTGAAAGGTGTAGGAAGCCGACCAGGTTGGTTGCGTTGCGAACAATTTGGCGCTGGAATGATTACTGGATGGGGCGCACACCATATAGATATTGCACATTGGGGAATGGGAACTGAATATAGCGGACCAATAGAAATTTGGGGTAAAGCTGCTTTCCCTAATGACGATCCAAATTATAATGGATTATGGAATGTACATGGCATTTTTAAAACTGAAGCCCTGTACGAAAATGGGGTACACATGATTGTATCGAATGAATTACCTAATGGCGTAAAATTCATTGGATCTGAAGGATGGATTTGGGTAACTCGTGGAAATTATAGGGTTACTGATTCCGATCCGGTTGCAGATAAATCTGGCGTTAAACCAATTGATGCAAGCAACCCTGAATTATTAAAATCAGTGATAGGTAAAAACGAAATTCATTTATACGATAGTTCTGAACAACACGCCAATTGGTTGGATTGTGTAAAATCTCGCAAAGAACCTATTGCACCAATTGAAGTAGGACATCGCTCATGTAGTGCTTGCTTATTACACCAAATTGCCATGAAAGTCAATAGAAAAATTTATTGGCATCCAAAAACAGAAACCTTTAAAAACAACGACAAAGAAGCAACAGCAATGTTGTCTAGACCTCGCCGAAAGAAATATGATTTCTAATAAAATTTTAATTAGAAAGTTTTTCAAGTTATTGATCAAAAAAAGGCGGCAATACTTGTCGCCTTTTTTATGCTGATTTTTAGAATAAGGTACTACTTAGAAGCTTTTAATTCAAAAGATAGTGTTTCGCTACTACGTTAAAATCATCCACCTGATTTTTAATCCAATGCGCATCTTTGTGTAAAATATTTGCCATCAACGCTGCAACGGGTTGGGCAATTCTGATACTTTCTCTTGCATCTAAAAATAGGGCGCGTGTTCTGCGCGACAAAACATCTTCTACTGTTCTTGCCATCTCATGTTCTACCGCCCAAATTACTTGAGCTTCATAAATTTGTAATGGTTCACTGATTAAAACAGCGCCAGTTTCGTTCAGTATTTTTTTCAATGCGCTGCCATCAGATCCGTAAACATACAAAGGATCTTTCCAGTTTTGAGTATGCATCGATCCATGAATTAAAAAGTTTTTTGTTTGTGTATTAGTGCGAGTCCATTGCAAGTCTTTTTCAATTCTATTCACCATGTCTTCACCCATTTTTCTATACGTAGTCCATTTACCACCAATCATGGTAAACAAGCCCGATGCAGAAACGATTATTTTATGACTTCTAGAAATTTCTTTTGTTTTTTGAGTACCTGAATGATTTGACGCCAATGGTCGCAATCCTGCAAACACACTTAATACATCTGATCTTGTAGGTTTTTTTAGAAGATATTGTGAAGCAGTTTCTAAAATAAAATTGATTTCTTTTTCTAATGCTTGTGGCTCTAAAGATGCTATTTCAACAGGCGTATCAGTTGTGCCAACTACCAATTTATTGTGCCAAGGAACTGCAAACAGAACACGCCCATCGCTGGTTTTAGGAATCATCAATGCATCACTTGATGGAAAAAAGGTTGTATCTAATACCAAATGAATTCCCTGACTAACAGACAATATTTTTTCATGCACCAAATTATCCATGGTAAGAATATCATCGGCAAATACACCAGTTGCATTTACAACTGCTTTGGCTTGAATTGAATAGTTACTGCCTGTTTCTAAATCTTTCGCATAAATTCCAGTAACTTTTTGTTGCCTATTTTTCAGCAGTCCGGTAACAGAAAAATAGTTGATAGCAAATCCTTTGTTATCCCAAATTGTTTGAGCAAGGTTGAGTGCTAATCGAGCATCGTCAAACTGTCCATCATGATACAGAACTCCCCCAACTAAATTAGAAGATTCAATTCCAGAAAGCTGTTGTAAGGTTTCTCTACGTGAAATAAATCGAGAAGATCCTAATAGAAATTTGCCGGCAATCCAGTCATATAGTTTTAATCCAATGGTATATTTAATTCTTTCTAAAAAAGAATACACTGGAATAATAAAAATTTGATCTTTCACAAGGTGTGGCGCATTGTGTTGTAAACGACCCCTCTCAATACTCGCTTCTCGAACTAATTTTAATTCGCCATTGGCTAAATAACGAACCCCGCCATGCACCAACTTTGTGCTTCTACTAGAAGTGCCTTTTGCAAAATCAGTTTGTTCAACAAGTAGCGTAGAAATTCCGCGTAAAGTTGCTTCAAGTGCAATCCCCAGGCCCGTTGCGCCTCCGCCAATTACTACTAAGTCCCATACTTTATTGGAGGTAGTTATTTCAGCTAAACACCTTGTTCTATATCCTAGATCAGTTGATATTAATAAACTCATACCCGTAAAAATATTTTTTTCTCATAAAGGAAAAAAAGAAAAAGCCATTTTACCAGTATCATACAAACCACCATCATTAAAAGATTGTAAGGAGCGCCTACCCAATCTCCAACCCATTGAAAAAAACCATTGGTTGTATAATGCCAATTAATAAACTTACCAGATAAATAAATTAAAATAGAATTCATCCCTATCACTTTAAAAAAGAACGCCCATTTTTTATATCCAAGTACATCAATCACATAATAAAACAGCGACATTAATAGCAAACTTAGTCCTGTAGTATGCATCACAAAAGAACTAGACCACATGTTTTTGTTAATTGGAAAACTATAATTCCAAATTTGAGCAATTACCAAAGACGCGATTCCGAAAACAGCAAGCATCCCTGCTTTTCTTTTTTTAGAAACGGCTATTCCCTTTAAATATATTCCTGTAATAATTCCTGCCAATGCGGTACTAATTGCAGGGATATTATTAAAAAATCCTACTGTGTCGTGTATGCCAAGTGATAATTTTCCGGGCAAAATTGTTCTATCTACATAAGAAGCAAAATTACCTTCCATACTAAGGTTACCAGGTAAAAAACCAGGTGCTGATGTAAAGCAAAGTATTAGCCAATACCCAATTAATAATCCGGAAAACCAAAAGATTTGTGCGCGGGTATTAGTATAGATATAAATAATATTGGCTAGCATATAGGCAATTCCTATTCTACCTAATACACTTGAAAAACGTATATCAGCAATAGGACGAATTTGCAATCCATTATTATAAATGATTCCTAACAAAACAAGTATTAGCCCTCTTTTTATTACACGCAATAACACTTGTTTTTTACTCATCCCTGTTTCTAGTGATTTGCCAATCGAATAAGGTGTTGACACGCCTGCCAAAAATAGAAAAAGCGGAAAAATTAAATCATATATATGAAACCCATTCCAAACAGGATGTGTAAATTGATTGGATAGGTTTATCCAAAAAGGACTACCAGTTGTTTTGGCTAGTTGATGAAAAAACTCGTCGGCACCAATAATCCAAAACATATCAAAGCCACGTAATGCATCTAATGAATATAGTCGCTGATCGAGTGCGGCTACATTTTGTTCATTTGATTTCATGTTGTTTTTTTGAAATTGAATAAATTATAGTTTCGGTTCCCAACCTGGCTGATAGATTCTGCTCCAATATTTTAGGGCATCGGCATCGTGCAAAATATGTCCGTTTGTAGGATCAATTTGTAAGTTTCTACCCGTGCGAAGGGCGATATTTCCTAATTGCATGAGTAGGGTACTTTGGTGTCCGCTTAAAATATCTGAAGCTACTGGCGTGCCGTTTTTAATCCCATCAAACAAGTTTTGAATATGCAAAGCATCTAATGCTTGAGATGGGCCTGCAATATTTCGAGCATCAACAATAATATTATTTTTTACATCTTTTATTAAAACTCCTTTTGCATCAAAAATTTTATAGGAGTTACTGCTTTCAATTAATAAGGTTCCATTTTCAGCATAAAAAATCACGCCAGCACTGTTAGATTCTATATTTTTTGCGTTACAACTTCTGCCTTCCCAAGAAATCATTGCTTTATTGCCAAATTGCAGGTTAATTACTTGTGTATCGGGGGTTTCCCAATCATCTTGAAAACGAAACCTACCGCCAGTTGAACTAACGCTTGTAGGATAATTAACGTCTAAACCCCATCGTGCTAAATCCACCATATGGGTTCCGTTGTTCAGCGCCTCACCTGTTCCCCAATTCCAAAACCAATGCCAGTTATAATGTATAAGGTTGTCTTTGTATGGCCTTCTTGGTGCAGGACCTTGCCATAGATCGTAATTTAACCAAGCGGGAACTGCCGTTTCTTTTCCTATACCAATTGAAGGTCGATTATTGGTATACCAAGCTTTTGCAAAATAAGGTCGGCCAATAACACCCGCGTGTAATTCAGCAATAGCCGCTGCAACATTTGGCCAAGACCTTCTTTGGTTGCCCATTTGCAAAACCCTATTATGCTTGGCTGCTGCTTTTACAAGCATCTCTCCTTCGTTTGGATTATGGCTGCAAGGTTTTTCTAAATACACATGCTTTCCTGCAGAACAAGCCAACATAGCGGCTGGCGCATGCCAATGGTCTGGTGCAGTAACGATTAATACATCTACATTTTTATCTTCTAAAGCCTTTCTAAAATCGGGTGTGGCTATTGGTTTTTTTTGTTGGATCTTTTCAATAGCATTGATACAAATATCTGCGGCTCTGGTGTCTACATCAGATACATGCAATACTTCGCAGTTTTTTTGGGAAGCAAAGTTGGTGCCTACCGCTAAACCTCTGCTATTTACTCCCATACATGCCACAGCTATTTTTTCATTTGCTCCAATAATATTTCTATAACTTTTAGATGAAAATGCAGGTAGCACTCCTCCTAAAGAATAAGCTACTGCTCCTGTTGAAGCTTTTTTTAGAAAATTACGGCGTGAGTTAGTCCTAGTCATATAGTTGGATTAAAACTTGTTATTTTAATTGATTATTGTACAATTGAATTTACGTTTATTGAAGCAACAAATAAAAAATTAAATGGAATTCTATTAACTATCGATTTTTACTTAAAAGATGTTTCAATATAAGGTATTAATTTTTGAATTATATTTAAATACACAAATCTTAAAAAATTACAAATGAAAAACTTATTGCTGCTTTTATTTACTTGTATTTTATTTTCATGCAACAATAAAGTTGCAAAAGATCGCTTAGCAAAAGCATCTTCTGAATATAAAAACGGATGGTTTTATGTTCATTTAGAAGGTTCTTCTACCGATATTGGTTACCAACATGGGTATTTGTTATCTGCACAAATTGATACAGCCATACAAGCCGCTAGCTATTATTTAGCACACGAAACCAAACACGAATGGGATTTCTATAGAGCGGCTGCCAAAAACTTTCTTTGGAACAAGCTAGATCAAGAATATAAAAATGAAATCAACGGAATTGCCGAAGGATTGCAGGCAAAGGGTTTGAAGTATGATAGCTTAGACATTACCGCATATAATGCCATTGAAGAATTAGCTTACTATTATGTTCCGCAATTAATGAATAAAGCAAAAGCTGGTTCAGGAAATAATAAAGCCCCTGGAAATTGTAGTGCGTTTATTGCAACTGGTAGTTTTACCAAAGATGGAAAAATTGTAATGGGGCATAACAATTGGTCTAATTATATTTTTGGGCAATATTGGAATGTTGTTGCAGATATTGTTCCAGAAAATGGCAACCATATTATTATGGATTGTATGCCTGGTTTTATTCATAGCGGCGATGATTTTGTTATTTCAGCAAAAGGCATACTTATTACAGAAACTACCATCACACAGTTTTTAGGATTCGATTCAACTGGTATCCCTGAATTTCAACGTGCAAGAAAAGTAGCACAGTATGCCAATAGTATAGATGATGCAGTAAAAATATTTACAACGGGTAATAATGGTGGTTATGCAAACGACTGGTTAATTGGCGATACAAAAACAAACGAAGTTGCAAAAATTGAATTAGGATTAAAGAATTACAGAGTATGGAGAAGCAAAGACACGGCCATGATTGGATCTAACTTTGCTATTGACGAAAAAATAATCAAAGAAGAAACCACTTTTGATGTTAATAATAAAACAAGTAGCCCAAATGCACGTAGGCTTAGAATGGAAAAATTAATGCTAGATTTAAAAGGAAAACTAGATGCTGAAACTGGAAAAATATTAGAAGCAGACCATATGGATGCTACACAAAATAAACTTCTAAACAATCGTTGTGTTGTTTGTGGACACGTTGAAGAAGATGGATTAGGATGCGCTGAATTTGATTTAGGACCTTTCTATCCTATGGGTTCTGTTCAAGGTAAAGTAACCACTGCAGATATGGCAAAGGACATGAAATTTTGGGCACATATGGGCCATCCTTGCGGAAAAGATTTTATTGGCGAACCCTATTATGCGGCTCATCCAGAATATAAATGGCAAGAAAAATTCTTAAAAAATATGAAGTCTTATCCTTGGACTATTTTTGAGTCAAAAAAATAATTACGTTCCTAATAATAAAAACGGGCTATGAATTTCATAGCCCGTTTTTTTATGTTGCCACTACAATTTTTATTTTTTTACTTCAACCGGTTTCACCCAATTTTTTAATGCTTCTAATGTATAAGCAGAGTCCCTTCCTTTTAATAGTTTGCGAATATCTCTTACATCTCCAGAGTGTACCAAATCGGCTTTATTACCAAAACTATTTCTTATATAACTCAATACCGATGCAATATACAAGTCGGTTTGTTCTTTTTGAGAGGGCATTCCATCGGGATAAGTAATATTATCTACTGGTCCTTTTAATCCTGCTAAAACAATATTGATTAAAATGTTTTTATCGCCATTTACTCTAGCAGAACCGGCCAATGGTGGTGCTAGTTTTGCTGGTACACCCTTGCCATCGGTGCCATGACAAGTAGCACATAATTGCTGAAAGTTTAACGAGCCTTCGTACATCATGTCTTTGTCTTTTTCGCCCATTCCTTCGCAACTAGCCCTTAGTGCAGCCATTGATTCATCTGTTCTTAACAAAGACCTAGTAGTTGCTTTTACAATTAAACGATTGCTATCATTGAGTGAACGCAATTCTTTTAAAAAGGCAACAGCGCTTGGTTGTTTGCTGTAGCGTAATGATAATGCAAGTTGTACGCGTACACCATAGTCTGCATCTTTTTTTAGTGCTTGTAATTTTAAAAGCAATTGGTCATTATTAGTACTTAACCATCTTTCACTCATTCTAATGGCTGCTTTTTTAATTTCTGGATCTGAATCTTTAAGCAAATCCATTACCATATTTTGATCAATTGCATTTAAGCCTTCAAGCGTCCAGAGTGCATGTAATCTGGCAAGAGGCGATGTGGTTTTTTTCCAGAAAAATATTTTGTTTAAAAAAGATGGTTGGTCTGCTACCATTTTTTTAAGTGCTGGTACCACAGATTTATCGGCATGAATTACCAATAATTTTTGTGCATTATCGCGCCACCATCCATTGGGGTGCGATAAATATTGAATAAGTGCTTCATTGCTTGCACTTAGTAAATGTGGTGTAGGACCTGGTTTGTAGCCATCATGTACTAATCTATAAATACGGCCACGATTAATATTAAGGTCTAAATTTTTTCTTTTGATTTGTGGATTGATATAACTATCTGGTTTTGTCCAAGCACTCTCTTGAATAATGCCGTGGTACATGTCTACTATGTATAAACAACCATCAGGACCTGTGGCAGAGTTGATGGGCCTAAAATTCATATCGGTAGATGCTAAAAATTCTCTTTTATTGTAGGCGTTTTTTAAATAAGTGATGCCATCTCTTTCTTCTACTTTTGCGCGACGTATTAAACGACCAACAGGTTCGCAGATAAATAAATCTCCCTGCATATTATTTGGCAAACGATCGCCTCTATAAATTGATTGACCACAACATGCGGTGAAATGATTTAATGTACTATCGGCTCTTAAACGACGCTGTCCACCTTGCACATCAGGTGTTGCAACAATTGGCCATACTTCATCAAAATCTTTTGAACGTTGGTCATTAAAATCTAATTCGCCATACACAGGATTTTCTTGAAAATTTTGCGCTGGTTTTTCGCCTCCTGCCGATGAAAAGAATAAACGACCAACATTATCGTGCGTTAATCCCCATTGACCTCCGGGAGAACTACCAAAACTATCTACTTGCATCATGCCATTGTTAAACCTATATCGAACAGGATTACTAGTTACATAAATCCAATTATCTATATTCCAAATTAAGCCTGTTTTTTGGTGCTCTAAATTGGCATCGTCTGGTACATCGTTATGGTAGACCAATTTTTTTTCGTCGGCCTTGCCATCGCCATTGGTATCTCTGTAACTGTATAAATTATAGGTATATGTTTCGTTAACAACCAATCGATCATCAAGCGGCAACATCATTCTTGGTAATACTAAGCTATCGATATAAATAGTGCTCTTATCCATTTTACCGTCGCCATCGGTATCTTCAAAACGGGTGATTCTGCAAGTTGGCAAACGCTCGCCAGTGCCTTCTAAGTCTTTCATATAACTCCGCATTTCGGCTACATACATTCTGCCATTGCCATCCCAAACAACAGCAACTGGTTCTTGAATGATAGGTTCACTTGCTACTAGCTCAAGATGGTATCCTGGAGGCAGTTTCATGGTTTTCATACTTTCTTCTGGCGAAAGAAATGCCGAGGATGGATTAGGATCTATTTTGGATGGCCTTTCGGGCGGTGGTGCATCTTGTTGGTTACAAGAAATGATACTTACGCAAATGAAGGCAACTACTAAAGTTTTAGTTGAAATAGGCATGTTGGATTATTAAAAATGTAAACCGCTTTTTTTGGTAAATTAATCAATAAAATCTACAACAATTTTAACTAATTGTATATTATCAAAAATACATTTCACATTTCATTTCTAATGATCGCAACAATTTTTGATTATTTTTGTTTGATAAATAAAAGATATGAGTTTAATAGAAGATTTACAATGGCGCTATGCTACAAAAAAAATGAATGGGCAAGTAGTACCACAAGAAAAAGTGGACTATATTTTAGAAGCAGCAAGACTTGCGCCTACCTCTTCTGGATTACAACCCTTTGAAATTCTTGTGATTACAAATAAGGAGTTACTTGAAAAGGTATTACCACTTGCACATGGACAGCGTCAAATTGTAGAAGCCTCGCATGTATTAGTTTTTGCCGCATGGGACAATTATACCGAAGAACGCATTAATGAAGCATTTACAAGAAACAATGAAGAAAGGGGTTTACCATCAAGTGCAACAGATGGTTACAAAAATATGTTGTTGAAAATGTATTTGGCTAAACCTGCCGAAGAAAATTTTTCGCACGCTGCCAAACAAGTTTATATAGGTTTTACAGCTGCTATTATTGCCGCGGCAGAACAAAAAGTAGACGCCACACCAATGGAAGGTTTCAACCCAGCTGCTTTAGATGAGTTATTAAATTTAAAAGAAAAAGGTTTACGTAGTGTTTTACTATTACCAATTGGATACAGAGAAGCTGAAAAAGATTGGTTGGTGAATATGAAAAAAATTCGCGTTTCGAAGGATAGATTTATTACAGAGTTGAAATAATCTACCGCTTAATTACAAAAAAATAGGCTGTATCATTTGTTTGATACAGCCTATTTTTTATAGCTTTCAAAAATACTAGAATTCTAAAAGTGCTAATTCTTCTGTTTTATACAAAGATGAATATTTAGAAAGGCCCATAATATGAAATGTTTTTTCAACAATAGGCGCCATATTATAATAGCCCAATTTTCCTTCTACTTCTTGTAATTTTTCAATTACCTCAATAATGATGGATACGCCAATACTATTAACCACTTTAGTTCCACTGAGGTTTAGCAAAAACTTACGCGATCCTGATGCCAATTTCTCAATACAAATATCATAGATTATTTGTCCACCTTCATTGTTTAGATATCCTTCAGTTTCAATAATTACAACTTCATTTACTGCCGATACTTTCGTTTTAAAATCACTCATGTTATTTATTTTTAGTCATTGTTACTGTGGTACCTGAATCGTTTGATTCGAATTCTACTGAATCCATCAATGCTTGAATTAATTGTAGACCCCATCCGCGTTTGCGTTCGTCTTTTCCAATTTTGTTTTCAATCTTTGGAATGGCAACTTTAGATTTATCAAATCCAACTCCTTGATCAATTACTTTAATTACCAAAGAGCTTTCTTCAATAATAAAATGAATAAATATATTATTTCCTGCTTTTGAATGCTCGAAAGCATTGATACAGGTTTCAATTAAAGCCATTGTTATTTCTCCGCTTTGATCTTCGGACAAATGCATGTGTTTGGCAATAATTTCTGCCGTTTGTGTGGCAACTAATTCCATATTTGGTAATATGGGTAGTTTGAGTTCAACTGTAGGTGAATTCATTTGAATTGATTTTATTTGTTAATTTTTCTTTAGTACAACAATTGTAATATCATCTGGGTTCATTAGGCCGCCTGCCCAATCGTCGGCTAATTTTACCAATGATTCTTTTATTTGTTCCGCTGAATTTTGTGTATTTTCTAAAATACATTTAAATACTTCTGGATAGTCAAGCATCTCGTTTTTGGGATTAGGCAATTCAGGTAACCCATCAGATAACATAATGCAGATGTCTCCTGTATTAAATTGACGGGTTATAGAAGTAAACTTTTCTTTATCCATACCTCCTAGTGGAAGATTTGAAATAAGTATTTCTTCTAAATTATTTTCTGCAGCATTGTAAATATATGTTGGAGGCATTGCTGCAGAACTAATGGTGATTGTATTGTTTTTTACTTGCGCAATACTTAAACTCATTCTTAGTGTGCCGAAATTAATACGTCGAACAATTTTATTTAATTTTTGCATCATGGTTGATGGACCTTCTAAATCAATACCATTTAATGCAGCCTTGGTAACAGCAACCATAATTCCAGATGTAACACCATGCCCTGTAGCATCACCACAAATAGCATAAAATGTTCCAGCCTCTTCTTGTAAAAAATCGAAATAATCTCCGCCAACTTCGGAAGCACATTTTAAATAAGTAGTAATTGCCAATCCTTCAACAACTGGTGTTTTTTTAGGCAACAAACTCATTTGAAGATTTTTAGCTTCTTCAATTTCCTTTGCTTTACGTTTGCCCTCTTGTCTTTCATTGTTTTGTTTTTCTCTGATTTTGAAAACAAAGAATATTACACTAACTAACAAAAGAACATAAATAATAAAAGACTCAATTCTTGCCCACCAAGGCGCTGTGCGGTATATTTTTAATTGTAAGGTGTTTTCGCTTTTTTTACCACTACTATTGATGGCATAAATTTCTACATCATTTACACGATAATATCTTAGTGATTGTAATAGAATTTTATTGTCTTCTTCGTTTGAAATAAAACCACTGGTAACACCAGCAATTTTATAAAAGAATTTAACCTTTTTGGTTTTGTAAGAAGTGGATGTAAACAAATTAAGCGCAAGTGAAACAGCATCGCTGTTCATATTAATTGTGTAATTGCTAAACCCTATATTCTGGTACTCATTATTTTTATTAATAGAATTTGCGTTGAGGATTTCAACCCTAAATGGCCTATTATCTAAATAAATGTCTTTGAATTTAAATAATTGAATTTTTTGAGTGCCAGTAATTATAATAGAAGAATCTTGGTGGTGTAAACCTTCGTTTAAATAACTAACTATATTTAATCCGTCTTCAGCATCAATATTTTTAAAAATTATATTTTCAGGATTATCAAAATAATTAATCCCATTAGTGGTTACTACCCAAATATTATTATTAGACTGCATTAAATCAATAACATTATTCGACAATAACCCATCCTTAGTAGAATAGTTATTAAAGCGTTTTGTTTTTAAATTATACCTAAATAATCCATCGCCTTTTGAGGCAATTAATAAATAGTCGGTTCCTTTAATATAAAATAATCTTGTAGGTGAGCCGCTTGCTAATGTTGTTAAATCATTTAATACAAAATTGAATTGGCGTACAAATGAATTTAGGTTTTTATTAAACAAATAAAGTCCGGTTTCGGAATTACTAACCCATAACTGATCATTAATTTGTTCAATATCTTCAAAACCTTTGGGAATATTTTTATTAATTAATGGGTCGTATTGGTAACGGTTAATTGATTTTGTATTCGTATTTAAAACTGTAATACCTTCTGGTAAGGAAATGTACAAATCATTACCAATTATTTTTAAATTAGAAATTGCATTACTATTAGTGATTTTATTCGCTAACGAAACTTGCAATATGGTTCCATTTGCTAAGTCAATCTCATAAAGTTCATCAGTAGCAATGTATAATTTGTTTGCATTGATTTCGAATGAGATTTTGTTTGAACTATTCTTATTAACTAAAAATGGAAGATTAATTTTTTTAGTTACTTGAGCATTGTTTTTAACAAAGTTTATTTCTGATCCATTAACAATAATACTATTCGATTCATCTAGCGCTTTATAATATAAACTTTCACCATTAACAATATTGCTTGGCGCATCTATAATGAACTGTTTAAAATGACTAATAGCAAAAACACCATTTACAGTTCCAATAATTAAATCATCTGACTTTTCATCAATTGTAAAAGCAGTGATTTTATTTTTAATGCTTACTTCATTTATTGTACCACTAATTTTATTGTATTGAATAAATGAAGACTGATTAGGAGACCAAATAAAAATTTCTTTTTTACCAAAGCAAAAACGTGCATCAGAAAAAGATTTATTTGAACTAATAATTTGTATTGGACCAAAACTACCATCTGTCAAAAGGCTTAATTTACACAAAGAGGTTTCTGTTAACACTAAAAAGGATTGACTATCCACTTTGGTAACATCAACTACTTTTTGGT